>OMJG01000011.1_pt1 | contig 130256 bp, 129 predicted proteins | sample 1646431 | NCBI WGS metagenome assembly OMJG01 (sample SAMN03771674, study PRJEB25209) | food metagenome | isolation source: Cotija cheese | place: Mexico:Jalisco,Michoacan | collected 2011-12-12 | reverse complement strand
TATTTTGTGGTGATTTAATCATACTAGAGAACGATATGTTTTTTAATACCTAAAATGAAAATTGGACTGAAGAATCAATTCTGATTCATCAGTCCAATAAATTATAGAGCCACTATTGTCACACTCTTTTATTTTTGGTTTGGTAAGCATGACCCCAATCAGAGAGACTTTCTAAAACAGGACCTAAGCTATACCCAATCTCAGTTAATTCGTATTCGACACGTGGGGGGACTTCAGGATAAGCCGTTCTTGTAAGCAGCTGATATTGCTCCATCGCTTTCAAATTTTCAGTTAAGACTTTTTGCGAAATGGATCCCACTGATTTTTTTAATTCGCCAAATCGCTTTTTACCAGACATCAGATCTCTTAGAATCAGCACACGCCAGCGATTTGTTAAAAATAATAAGGTCGTCTCTACAGGACAATTAGGTAATTGATTCATCTGTACTCCTTCCAATAGTTTCTTTTAAGAAACTAGGTTACAAAAAAGTTGTTACTTTTAAAAAGTAACCAATGGGTATAGTATAGAATGGTAGAGAGAAATATACAAGCATGAAGGAGGAATTGTAGATGAAAGTAGCAGTAATAGCAGCAAATGGAAAAACAGGACGATTGATTGTAGAAGAGGCTGTTGACAAGGGTTTGGATGTTACAGCAATTGTCCGTCATACAAATCAGACAGTCGCACAACATGTTTTGGCAAAAGATTTATATGATTTAACCAAAGAAGATTTAGAGACGTTTGATGTGGTAGTCGATGCATTTGGAGTTTGGGATCCTGAAAAACTATCAGAACATCAAACGTCCATCGAACATTTAATCAGCATTCTTACTGGTACGAAAACAAAGTTATATGTGGTAGGTGGAGCAGGTAGCTTGTATGTTGATGATACAAAAACAACACAATTGTTTGAGACACTAGACTTTCCTGATGCCTATAAGCCAGTCGCTGTGAATATGAGTAAAGGGTTAGATAGTTTGCGCAAATCTGATATCCACTGGGTCTATGTGAGTCCTGCAGCTGATTTCCAAGCAGAAGGAAAAAAAACAGGGAACTATGCGTTTGCCGGCGAACAACTGATGACGAATGAAAAAGGTGAAACATTTATTAGTTACGCAGATTATGCCGCTGCCTTAGTCGAAGAAGTTATGCATCCGACTGTTGATCAAGCAAGAATTTCAGTATATACAAAAGCATAAAAAAACATGATTCCTAGCAAAGTCATTTTTGGAGGCTTAGCTTGTGAATCATGTTTTTTAATTAATCTTCTACTGGTACGTCGACTATCCAGCCGTCTGGGTCAGGACGATCGCCGCATTGGATACCTGTTAAGTTCTCATATAGAGATTTGGTGACAGGTCCGACTTCTGTTTCGCTATAAAAGACATGGAACTCGTCTTTGGTTTGGATCGCGCCAATCGGTGAAATCACCGCTGCAGTCCCACAAGCACCTGCTTCGACAAAATGATCCAATTCATTTACATAGACGTCGCCTTCAATTGCTTTTAATCCCAATGCATGCTCTGCTAAGTACAGTAGAGAATACTTGGTGATACTTGGCAAGATTGATGGTGATTTTGGTGTAATGAATTCATTGTCTTTCGTAATACCAAAGAAGTTTGCTGAACCAACTTCTTCAATTTTTGTATGGGTTTCTGGATCAAGGTAGATACAGTCGGAAAAATTATGTTTATGTGCTTCTTCACCTGGTAACATACTTGCTGCATAGTTCCCACCGACTTTTGCTGCTCCTGTTCCTTTTGGTGCTGCGCGGTCATAATCAGAAACGATAAAGTTCGTCGGCGTTAAGCCACCTTTAAAGTACGGACCAACTGGCATACAAAAGACAGTAAAGATAAATTCTGGAGCTGGTTTCACACCGATTGTGTCCCCAACACCAATTAATAGTGGGCGGATATATAACGTTGCGCCTGTTCCATACGGAGGCACAAAGTCACGGTTCGCTTGCACTACGCTTTTTACTGCTTTCATAAATAATGCTTCTGGAACTTCCGGCATACGTAAGCGCTCAGCACTTCTATTTAGTCGCTTGCTATTTTCATCGGGACGGAATAAGTTTATTCCACCGTCTTTACGGCCGTAAGCTTTTAATCCTTCAAAACATTGTTGCCCATAATGTAAGGCAGCAGAGGCTTCTGAAATATGTAAAACGTTGTCTTCCGTTAATTCTCCTTCGTTCCATTGCCCATCTTTCCATTTGGCTAAAAAGCGATAAGGTGTTTTGATATACTCAAACCCTAAGCTTTTCCAGTCGATAGCTTGTGTCATCATAACCACTCCTTTTATTTTCCAAAGTATACCACTAGTTTTTCTTATTGTCATTATTTTCTGAAAATTATCGGCAAAAATAACCTTTTTTCCCGAAGAAGATAATGAAAAAGAGGCGAAATTAAAAAAAAGTAAAAATTTGGGAATAAATAATTTTGTGCTGCTCAATCCAAAAAAACGAAGAGATAGCTAGTAGCAAAAAAACAGAAAGTCCCAAAGTTTACGAAACAACTTTTAGACTTTCTGTTCTTTTCAATTTTTCATCGATGGGAAACTAAAATTTTCCACCACCGCCGCCAAACGATCCGCCGCCGCTTGAATGGGTGGTACTACCACCGCCACCGAAGCCGCCACCATTGTTATTGGATGGTTTTGGTATTCGTCGTGTTGTCACAAAGGATCTGGTTAACTGGTCACTGCGGTCTGTTAAATCGACTGTTCCATTTTGACGATACGCATAATGATAGGTTTTGCGTTTTAATTGATACGTTGATTTAACCCAAATGAAAACAATCAGGCTGATGACTGCCGCTACGGACAAGGCAATCGTAATTTCTAAGGGCGTGAGCACTTTGTAATAAGTAATTTTCCCCGTGTCACGATCTACGCGGTAATGGCCTCCCGGAACGCCTGCCTCGACATAAGAAGTGGCGCCTTCTAAGTAAGTCTTGGCTGCTTCATAATAAGAGCCGGCACTTAGTTGGTCTTTAATATCACTTAAGAGACTTTCTAAGCGACTATCGGTCAAATAATCAATCATATTTCCTGAAGTGGAGATGTGATATCCCCGTTGCCCCATATCGATTAAAAAGACTGAGCCATTTTGATTATTGCCGACTTTGTCTCGTAAGAACTCATCGGCATACGTTTCTTCAGAGTCGTCATTCGTTGTTGTTGTGACAACGAATACTTCTCCTTTGATTTTTTCGTTTAACGTTTCAGCTAGCTGATTCAACGTTGTTATTTGTTCTGCTGTAAATAAAGATGCTTGATCATCAATGGCTTGTGCCTTTCCTTGAGTAGGAAATACAACAAATAAACATACGAACAAACTGACCAGTCCTAATCTTTGCATCCATTTCATAGGAAATACCCTCCAATCATTAAAATGATGGCGATAACAGCAAAAATACTGCCACAAAAAGCGGCCAACTTGCCATAGCTTAGTGGTAAGATACCGCTTGTCTTGCCGGTCTGACCGTTCATGGCATAGTAAAAGGTTTTTTTCTTGGCGTCATTGGCTTGATAGGTCACTAACCATACTGGTAAGAGCACATATTGGTTGTCCTCCTTGGTGATAGACAGTTGTTTGTTCGTCGTCCGAAAAGTCGTATAGCCATTGACTGTATCACTTAATAATGATTGACCGTAGTCCGTTAGTTCTTGATGGACGCTTGATTGGATATCTAGGTACTCAATGTCACGTTTTTCGGCTTGAAAGCCAGAAAGGTATTGATTTTCAAAGGCCACGGCTTTTTCAAGTGGGAAGGGCTGAACGCCTTCGACCATCTTTTTTTGTGCGTTTTTAGAAAGCGCATTTTGGATGAAGTCCCGAAAATGTAAGTTCCCCGCGCGTCTAACCGCGTATTCTTTGGTCTCTGTGTACTCAATGTCGCCCAATACCCAGACACGTAAGCTAGTACCTACACCGTTTAATTGTCCTTTGGCATCAGCCGATACTGCCCAGTAAGGGAAATAAACGCCAGTTAATTTTTCGACTTGTGCTTGATTAAAGAAATCTTTTGGTACGAACCATTTTTTTTGCGCCCACTGCAAGAAGGTCTGGGTTGCTTTTTCTTTGTTAATGGCAAATGGTAGAACGCGATTCGGTAAAAACTTCCCACTCAGTCGTCCGGTTAAAACGACAGGATTATGGCAAAAGTAACAATACGTCGCAGCCGTCGTGGCATCGGTCACAATTTCTGCGCCACAGCTTGGACAAGTGTATAGTTCCATCTGCTTGGCATCTGGCTCTTGTTGCTCGCTATCGGTCTTTTGGGTATCTGAAGCTTGGTCACTGGTTGTTTCATCGACAAGTTGCGCTGCCTTTTGTCTCTCTTCAAAGGCAGACAACTCATCAGTCGTGAAAATACTTAAACAAAATGGACAGTGAAACTTTTGGTCAGATGGCTCGAATGTTAATGCGCCACCGCAGTTCGGACATTTATGGGTAATGACATCCATTTCAATTCCTCCTTGTGATTTGCTTAGTCAACAGGGACACCTTGAAATGGCTTGCCACATTCTGGACAAAACTTAGGCACACCATTTGCTAAGTCGATAACTGCGTTACAAGCAGCACATTTCATTTTGATGCTTGCGCCAGTGGCTTGTGGTTTGGGCTCGCCACAGTTGCTACAGAATTTCCCTGTATTTTCAGTACCGCATTTGCTGCATGTCCAGCTATCGTTTTGTTGGTTCTTTTGATTTTGTTGCATTTGATTGAGATTGGTTTGCGATGCTTGGTTTAAGAAGTTACCACCAGCATTCATGCCCATACCCATACCGACAAAACTATTGGTTGCACCATTGGGATTACTGCCGGCATTTTTGATGCCTTCAGCAACAGATCCTTGAACAAATCCTTCACGAATGTTGGCATCGCCTAACATCGCACCTTGATTACGCATATTGATGAGTTTTGTCGAATCATCTGTATACGAAATGCTCGCAACAGCCACTGAAACAATCTCCATGCCACGGGTTTGTTTCCATTGATCATCTAAGACATCGCCCATGTATTTGCTTAGTTCCATACTCTTTGATGGCACGTAAGAAATGCGTTGACCGTCTGCTGACATTTGATTGATGGATGCTTGCAAGGCAGTCAAGAACTCAGCTAAGTATTGCTCGTTGATATCATTGATATCGACTTTTGATTGATTGTGTGGAATCGCATTTTTATAAAATAAAATAGGATCTGTGATTTGAATTGAATACGTACCGTGTGCACGTAAAAATAATTCAGCATTGTAAAAATTATCAAAATAATTGATTGGTGAAGAGGTGCCAAAGCGAATGCCTTTAATTTCTTGTAAGTTAATATAAAAAATTTGTTGCTTTTGCGGTGTCACGCCACCAAATTTAAAGCGATTAAACGTTTCTGAAATCGCCTCTTTCAACGAACCATTAAACATTGAAGGAGCGAGATCATTTTTAATTGTGTAGTAGCCTTCTTCGGCAGTATAGTCAATGATCTTGCCACCATCGACGACTAGCATCATCATATTTGGATAGACGTGAACGACAGAACCGTCTGTAATGACATCATCTGTGCCTTTTTTATTTGATCCGCGCTTGCTATCTTGGCGCACTTTCACACCTTTAGTAAAAACGATCGTATCACCCATATCGTCAGGTTCGATAATTTCTAGCCATTGATCTGCTAAGCCACCGCCGATTGTACTTGTTGCTGCTTTGATTAGTCCCATGAGAGTTCCTCCTCAAATTTTCATTTTTTTTATTATACCATAGGCGCAATTATTACAGGCATCCGCCGCAAGTCTGAGTTGTGTACTGGGTCTTAGCTTTCTTTTTTAGGAAAAATTTCGTATAATTATAGATAGTGATTTTTTTAGATTGAGGTGAAAGAGTAGATGGCCTATCAAGCATTGTATCGAGTATGGCGTTCGCAACGATTTGATGAAATTGTCGGACAACAAGCAATTACTCAGACATTAAAAAATGCAATTGTACAGCAACAAATTTCTCATGCTTATCTTTTCACCGGGTCGAGAGGAACAGGGAAGACCAGCGCAGCCAAAATATTAGCCAAAGCCATCAACTGTCCACACAGCGTGGATGGGGAGCCTTGTAACGAGTGTGACATGTGTCTGTCGATTACAAAAGGTAGTCAAGAAGATGTCATTGAAATCGATGCTGCGAGCAACAATGGTGTGGAAGAAATTCGCTTTATTCGTGATCGTGCCAATTACGCACCGACGCAAGCAAAATACAAAGTCTATATTATCGACGAAGTCCATATGTTATCGACGGGGGCGTTTAATGCTTTGTTGAAAACATTAGAAGAGCCGAAAAAGAATGTTATCTTTATTTTGGCGACGACGGAACCACATAAGATTCCTGCGACCATTATTTCACGAACACAACGATTTGATTTCAAGCGCATCTTGCCCCAAGACATCATGCAGCACTTAGAAGAGATTTTGCAAGAGATGAATCTATCTTATGAGGAAGATGCATTGGCTGTCATTGCACGTGCGGCAGAGGGCGGAATGCGGGATGCGCTGAGTATTTTAGATCAGGCGATTGCCTTTTCAGATGGCACAATCACCACCCAAGATGCCTTTGATGTGACGGGCAGTCTGACGTCTGAATTAATGGACCGCTTGTTACTCGCTTGTCTGACTCATGATGCCACAGGGGCCTTGGAACAATTGGATGGCTTATTAGAGTCAGGGAAAGAAGCCCGACGCTTAATTGAGAATCTATTGTTTTATTGTCGCGATATTCTCGTGCAGCAGCAAGCTCCTGCTTTGTTAACGAAAGAAAACAAGCGCCTTACAGATGACTTCTTGCAATTGGCGCAACAACTACCGACTGAGCGCTTGTATGAATGGATTACAATCTTAAATACGACTCAAAACGATATTCGTCTGACGACCAGTCCAACGGTATACCTAGAGGTCGCCATGGTCAAATTAGCCGCAGAAGGCTCAACGATAGCTGTGCAGTCAAGCCCAAAAGCCCCAGAAGTAGCTGGTGAATTGACCCAGCAAGTCCAATCGTTGCAAAAAGAAGTGAACGAGTTGCGACAGCAGTTGCGACAAGTCAATCAGCAAGCACCAGACCGTAAGACAGTGAATGCTGTCCGCCCGAGCCACAGTAAATACCGTATCCCAATAGAACGCGTTAACCAAGTCTTAAAAGCAGCTACCAAACAACGCATGCAACAACTACGAACGGTCTGGGAAGATGTGTTGGATTCGATGACACCGACGCAAAAAGCAATGCTAAAAGCTAGTGAGTTAAAAGCAGCAAGTGAAGAAGGACTCGTGATTGCTTTTGATTATCAAATTATTTGTCAACGGGCGACAACGGATCAAGAATTCTCGCTCGCATTGCACAACCACATTAGCCGATTTGTCAGTGATTACGCACCAAGCCCTGTTTTTATTACGAAGGAAGATTGGCCCAATTTGCGGAAAGATTTTCTTGCGGGAAACCACGAAAATGATACACTGGAGGAAGAACCTGAAGCAGTAGGCGAAGTGGAATTACTTTCAACTCAAGACGATCAGCTGGTCGCAAAAGCCCAAGAATTATTTGGCGAACTAACAACAATCGAAAAAAACTAAGAAATGAGGAATAGCAAATGATGCGTGGAATGGGAAATATGCAAGGTATGATGAAACAAGTACAAAAAATGCAAAAAGAAATGGTGAAAGCGCAAGAAGCATTAAATGAGCGTGAATTTACAGGTGAGTCCACCAATGGCTATGTAAAAATCACAATTACTGGTGATCGGAAAGTGAAACAAGTAGCGATTGATCCAGCGATTGTCGATCCTGAAGATGTTGAAATGATGGAAGATTTAGTAGCAATGGCAATGAACGACGTGATTCAAAAAGTCGAAAAAGAAATTGAAGCAACCATGGGTAAATATACAAAAGGTATCCCAGGGTTCTAAGATAGGAGACAACGATGCAATATCCTGAACCAATCGCTCGTCTCATCGCAAGTTATATGAACTTGCCTGGGATTGGTCAAAAAACTGCCACAAGATTAGCCTTCCATACGATTGATATGAAAGACGAAGTGGTAAATGAGTTTGCCAAGTCATTGCTGAGTGTAAAGCGTGATTTACAGTTTTGTTCAATCTGTGGCAATATTACAGAAGAAGATCCGTGTGAGATTTGTGCAGATAAGACGCGCGATCGGAGCACGATACTCGTGGTAGAAGAGCCAAAAGACGTCATGGCAATGGAAAAAATGCGAGAATATCATGGCCTGTATCATGTATTGCATGGCGTATTGTCCCCAATGGAAGGGACAGGACCAGATGATATCAACATCGCTGCCCTGATTCAGCGGCTACATAATGAAGAGGTAAAAGAAGTCATTCTTGCCACCAATGCGACGACAGAAGGTGAAGCGACTGCGATGTATTTGTCGCGTTTAATCAAACCAGCTGGGATCAAAGTGACTCGTTTGGCGCATGGCTTAGCAGTCGGTAGTGATATAGAATACGCCGATGAAGTGACCTTGCTAAAGGCCGTAGAAGGACGAAGAGAGCTATAAGTATGGAAAAGATATTGGAGGAGAGCGTGTGAGCGGATTATTTATCACCATTGAAGGGCCAGACGGTGCAGGGAAAACGACAGCACTAAATGAGTTATTTCCTCGATTGGAGAAAGAAACAAATAGAAAAGTCATCGCAACCAGAGAGCCTGGTGGTGTGCGCATTTCTGAGAAGATCCGCGACTTAATACTGGATCCAAACAACGAAGAGATGGATGTGCGAACGGAGGCTTTGCTCTATGCAGCTGCTCGTCGCCAACACTTAATTGAAGTGATTATGCCAGCTTTAGCAGCGGGTCATATTGTTTTGTGTGATCGTTTTGTGGATAGCTCACTCGCATATCAAGGAGCAGGCCGCCGTATCGGTATCGAGAGCGTTGCTCAAATCAATGAGTTTGCGACAGAAGGCTTGCAACCTGATTTCACCTTGTATTTGGATATTGATTCAGATGAAGGGCTAAGAAGAATTCAAACCAGCCGAAAAGCTAGTATTGATCGCTTAGAGACAGAAGGGTTAGAGTTTCATCAGCGTGTCCGCCATGCCTATTTAAAGTTGGTGGAAAAAGAACCTGAGCGTTTTTCATTAATTCATGCGAACCAAGACGTGCAAGAAGTGATCAATGAGTGTTATACTAAAATTAAGACAAAGTACCCAACATTTTTTGAGGAGTGAAAAACATGAAATTAATTATAGCAATTGTTCAAGACAAGGATAGTAACCGTTTAGCAAATGAATTTATCGATGCCAATATTCGTGCGACCAAGCTCTCATCAACTGGTGGGTTTTTAAAAGCCGGTAACAGCACATTTATTATCGGGATTGAAGACGAACGCGTAGACGAAACATTAGAGCTCATCAAAAAAGCATGCCAGTCTCGTCGTCAATACGTATCGACCCCGATGTCATTAGATATTTCGTTAGATGGACAAGTACCGTATCCTGTAGAAGTAGAAGTTGGTGGTGCGACAGTGTTCGTCTTACCAATGGAAGGATTCCATCAATATTAAAGGAGAAGCAAGCGATGGAAGAAACTACTTTTTTAGCTACACACCAGCCGCGGCTTTTCAAGCAAATAAAAAAAATGATTGAGCATGGGCATTTGGCTCATGCTTATCTTTTTGAAGGCGACCAAGGGACTGGCAAGCATGAAGCAAGTCTTTGGATTGCCAAACGTCTTTTTTGTGAAGAGCCACAAGCAGGCAATCCATGCAATCACTGCATGCAGTGCGTCAGAATTGACCAAGGCGAGCACCCAAACGTCCGCGTCGTAAAACCGGATGGACTGACAATTAAAGTCGAGCAAATCCGCCAACTTCAAAGTGAATTCACCAAGTCTGGATTTGAACAAAAGTTGCAATGTTTTATTATTCAAGAAGCAGATAAGATGAGCGTTCAAGCTGCCAATAGTTTATTGAAATTTTTGGAAGAGCCAGAAGGAACGTTTGTAGCGATGCTAGAGACCAATGCCTTAGGAAAAATCTTGCCGACGATTCAATCAAGGTGTCAAGTGCTACACTTTTCACCATTATCAAAAGACCGATTGTTTGAACGATTACAAGAAATAGAAATTCCTCTTTTGACTGCCAAACTATTGGTACAACTGACCAATAGTTTTGAGAAAGCAGTTGAAATCTCTACGGATGAATGGTTTAATGATGCTAAGGATAGCGTAAACAAATGGTTTCAACTGCTGAAAAATCAAAGTCCCAATGCGTATTTATTCGTGCAACGAAAGCTAGTGCCTAAAGCCAAAGAACGGTCTCAGCAAGAGCGCCTTTTGCAGCTGTTGCAACTATTGTATCAGCAAGAATTAAAGCAAGGACAACTGACTGATTCGAACGCGTTGGAAGCTATCTTAGATGCAAAGAAAAAATTAGCAGCCAATGTTTCGTTTCAAAATGTTGCGGAGCAGTTAGCGTTGCGATTACTCAATAGGAAGTATAAGTAAGGTAGAGGGGGATTCCCATGGTTGAAGTGATTGGTATACGCTATAAAGAAGCTGGCCAAATATACTATTTTTCTCCTGGAAAAGAAGTCTTTCAATATGGTGATGCAGTTTTAGTACATTCACAAGAATCAGTCTATTATACAAAGGTCGTTATTCCGAACAAGTCGGTCCATAAAGATGATGTGCCACAACAGTTAAAAACGATTATTCGAAGAGCAACAGGCGACGATGAAACAAAGCACCAAAAAAATCTAAAAGAGGCCGCAGAAGCCTTACAAATAGCAAAGAAAAAGATTCGCCAACGCGAATTAGAAATGAAATTAGTGCATGTCGAATATTCATTTGATCGCTCTAAAATGATTTTTCAATTTACAGCCGATGGGCGCATCGATTTTCGGGAATTGGTCAAAGACTTAGCAAGTGTGTTCCGTACACGGATTGAATTACGTCAGATTGGTGTCCGGGATGAAGCCAAATTAATAGGCGGTATAGGGCCTTGTGGACGGCAGTTGTGTTGTTCGACGTTTTTAGGTGATTTTGTTCCAGTATCGATTAAGATGGCAAAAGACCAAGGTCTATCATTAAATCCGACCAAGATTTCTGGCCTGTGTGGTCGCTTGATGTGTTGTTTGGCCTATGAAAATGATACTTATGCAGAAGCCAAAAAAGAGATGCCTGACTATGGTCAAGAAATACTTACACCTGATGGCAAAGGAAGAGTGACGGGCTTAAATATGCTCTCACGGGTTGTTCAAGTAAGATTATTTGAACATGATCAGACTACTGTCGAATACGATAGTGAAGAGCTACAGGAATTCGTCAAAGCAGGTGAAACGCATGAAAATGGATAAGCGCACTGTCTACGATGGACTAAATGATTTTGAAGAGGAATTACAAGCACTATTAGCTAATCTAGGCTCAATGAAGACGACATTACAAGATATTGTCGAAAAAAATACCCAACTTGAACTCGAAAATCAACGACTGAGAGATCATATTCGTGAGTTGAATCATATTGCTGAAACACCAGCCGAAAAGGTCAAGCAAGAGCTATCCAAGTCACGTATGAACTTAGAGAAGATATATGAAGAAGGCTTTCATGTCTGCTATGACCTTTATGGTTCTAGGAGGGAACGCGATGAGCCGTGTGCATTTTGTTTGGAAGTAATCTATCGAGAAATTGGCAAATAAAAAAGAGAGGGTAGCTTACTCTCTCTTTTTCTAAATAGTAGAGGAGAAATTTCGTGTTTCAACAAAAGAGTTATCAAACCCAAGTTTCTGGGACGTTGTATTTGGTTCCTACGCCGATTGGCAATCTAGACGACATGACGTTACGCAGTTGCAAGTTGTTAAAAGAATGTGATCTAATTGCCAGTGAGGATACACGTAATACACAAAAATTATTAAATCATATTGATAGTCAAGTCTCACAGATGAGTTTCCATGAGCACAACTATCGTGAGCGTGTGCCGCAGTTAATTAAGCTATTAAAAGATGGTAAGACGATAGCGCAAGTGAGTGATGCTGGGATGCCATCGATTAGTGACCCAGGTCATGAATTAGTAGTCGCGTGTATTCAAGAGCAGATTCCTGTCGTTGCCGTACCAGGGCCGACTGCTGGTCTTACAGCTTTGATTGCTTCAGGATTGACACCGCAGCCTCATTATTTTTATGGTTTTTTACCAAGGAAAAAGAAAAAACAAGTCGAAGAATTACAAAAATTAGCCGATCAAGTTGCGACGCTGATTTTTTATGAGTCCCCATATCGGGTCGCTGCTACGCTCGAAGCGATGCGGATGGTGTTTGGCGGTGAGCGCCAAGTAGTTATTTGTCGCGAGTTGACCAAGATTCATGAGGAATACATACGCGGATCGATTGATGAACTTTGTGAGTATTTGCAAGAGACAGTGTTAAAAGGGGAATGCTGCTTGCTAGTTGCAGGGAAACTTGAAGAAGAACCAATCCTAGCTGAGTATTCACTTGAAGACGGTCTTGAGATGATTGCCACACGGGTCGCAGCTGGTACAAAAGCCACAAAAGCAATCAAAGAAGTTGCTAAGGAAACAGGGCTATCTAGACAAGAATTATATAGCGCCTATCATCAAGAGGAGTAGCAGACAAGGCATCAGTGGTTTGTTGATAATCCGACTAAAATGGCGAGACGAACGACAAGTAAAAAACCAGAAAATCCACAAGTTTGAGAAATGTCTTGTGGATTTTCTGGTTTTTTTTAGTTTATGCGATCAAAATGATCATAAAGATAGGTCAAATCGGCTATTTCATCGACGATTTCTCGGCCAATATTTGTTTCTTTGACGGTTTTGCGATGGGTGACTTTTTCGACAAGTCGACGAGTCGAGATGATATCTGTTCCTGTCTGCACGGCTTCGGTCACCGAAGTAAATGGCTGATGAGCGACTAATTGTAAGCCGTAGCTATTAGACAGTAATGTATAGCCAGCGATGCCGGTCTCTTTTTGATAGCTTTTGGCAAAGCCACCATCAATTACTAGCATCCGTCCATTGGCTTTTACTGGGTTCTCACCATTTTTTTCTTTGACAGGTGTATGTCCATTAATAATATGGCCATCGACAGGAAGATGAAAGGCCTGTAAAATCTCCTGACAAATTTGTTCTTGGTCACGGAGGTGATAGTAAGCATTCTTCTTTTCCACATGGGTCTTCTTGTCTTTAATATAATAGCGTTCAAAGGTTGTCATAGCATTTTTACCAAAGAGTGAGGAGCATTCACCAGTCCACAAGTACCATAAAATATCCGTTGCTAAATCCTCGTGCACGTGTGGTTGATTATAGCTAGCTCGGACTTGCCGGTCGAAAAAGTCCAGTAGCTCTTTGCCAGAATAATGGCATTGGTCGATACGGAGTGACTTAAAATCGCCATTTTCATGGAGCGGGATGCACCCGTGGATGAGCAGATTATGATTGTAGCACAAATACATGCTCCCTTTTTCAATTAAGAAATCCATGTGTCGTTTTAAGCGCTCAGAAGATTGAAAGTTATGCATTAGCTGTGTAATCAATTGCTCTTCTTCAGCAGTCAAGGCAGTAGGGTCGTTCCAATCGACAGTTGGTGCTTGGAAATCTTGGAGTGGATAAGTCTTCCCATCAAGGACAATCGTCATTTCATCTGCATCGATTGCTTCAAGCACTTTGCGATGATTCATCTTAAATTCAGGCCGACGATGAATGAGTTGCCCTTCCAGCTTGAATTGTAAAATGGCAGTCGCTTCTTGAACGAGTGCCAGTGTTTCTTTTTCAGACACGTTGCACGTCTCATTGTCAGTTAATTTGGGTAAAAATGGATCTGACACGGTATAATGCTTACGACTATAGTCAACCAATGAGCGAATAGATACACCATAGCGCTCTTCTAAAATGTCTAAATTCCCGTAACGGGCACAAATGCGAATCAAATTCATCAATGATAATTTGGAACCTGCCATAGCTGCCATCCAAACAATATCATGATTGCCCCACTGGATGTCGACTGAGTGATACGTCAACAATCGGTCCATGATAGCATCGGGTGCCGGACCACGGTCATAGATATCACCGACCACGTGTAGATGATCGACGACAAGCCGTTGAATCGTCGTTGCCAAGTCTTCGATGAGCTCATCGGCCTGTCCAAGCTGAATGATTTTTTTGATGATATCATGGACATAAAAGGCCTTTTCTTGGTCTTTTTGAGTTTCGGTCAGTAATTCTTCGATAATATAGCGAAATCGCTCAGGCAATGCTTTGCGAACTTTGGAGCGCGTGTATTTTTTGCTCGAAAAGGTAATCATTTTTACCAATAAAATAATTTTTTGCTCATACCAAGCAGGTAGGTCGCTTGTCGAATGGGTCGTTTTGATTTGTGTGAGTTTTTGTTGGGGATAATAGATTAAGGTAGCTAATTCATTTTCTTCAATAGGTTCTAACGCGAGATACTCTTGTAGTTTTTCTTTAACACTGCCAGAGCCATTTCTCAAGACGTGATCAAAAGCTTCAAATTCACCATGAACATCGCTTAAAAAATGCTCAGTACCTTTGGGAAGATGGAGTATTGCTTCTAAGTTAATTAATTCAGTCGCAACTCTCTCTCTACTTGCAAACGTTTCTTTCAATAAACCATAGTATTTTTCCTGATTCATTCTCTTCACCTCAATAAGTGAACTATAGCAAAAAAAAGAAAACTTGTATATAGTTTTAATACAAGTTGAGTTGCGATTTTTGAATGGATGAAGCAAACCAAAATACTTTTAGCAAAAGTGCTTTTGTTGATAGCGAACGTTCGTTTGGTATATACTATATGTGAGGTGAGGCTAGATGAGTGAATTATCATTTCCGTTAAAAAATGATCTTTCAAGAAAAATTATTCATATTGATATGGACGCATTCTTTGCCTCTGTCGAAGAAAGAGATGCACCTTCCTTGGCCAAAAGCCCACTAGTCATTGCGCGTCATCCGAAAGATACAGGTGGTCGCGGGGTCGTGACGACAGCAAATTATTTGGCACGCCAATATGGCATTCACTCGGCGATGAGTGCCCAAAAAGCTTATGAACTTTGCCCGCAAGCGGTATTTCTACCTGGCAATTACGAGAAGTATCGCGCAGTCTCGAAACAAGTTAGAGAGATATTTCAGCGCTATACAGATCTTGTCGAGCCAATGTCGATTGACGAGGCCTATCTTGATGTCACAGAAAATAAGATTCAAGCGAAATCGGCCATCAAAGTCGCCAAATGTATTCAGTATGATATTTGGCATGAGTTGCAGTTAACCTGTTCAGCGGGTGTCAGCTATAATAAGTTTTTAGCTAAATTGGCGTCTGACTATCAAAAGCCGCGCGGTTTGACAGTTGTGATGCCAGAAGATGCGGTGGCTTTTCTAAAGAAATTGCCGATTGAAAAATTTCACGGCGTAGGGAAAAAGACTGTCCCTAAAATGCATGAACTAGGGATACATACTGGTGCTGATTTATATGAGAAGGATGAATTTTTTTTGATTCAGCAGTTTGGCAAGATGGGCTATTCCTTGTTTCGAAAAGTGAGAGGTATCCATCTTTCGCCAGTCGTAACGACAAGAGAGCGTAAGTCAGTCGGGAAAGAGCGCACATATGGGACGCTGTTAACGACAGAAGAAAGTTGCTTGACGCAATTGCGACAGCTTTCAGAAGAAGTGGCTGGCCTACTGAAGAAGCTAGAGCGTCATGGCAATATTGTCGTTTTAAAGATGAGGACTGCCGACTTTGTCACAAAAACCAAACGGATGACGCTGAATCGAGCCACGCATCGCAAAGAAGAGATTTTTTCCGTTGCGAGCGTATTATTTGAGGAGGAGAATCAAGTCGATCGAGGAGTACGTCTTTTAGGCGTAACAGTGACGGGACTGAATCCTTTGACGTATGAAAATATTGAGCTACCGCTATGGCAAACGAATGTTTCAGATTAGAAAAAAATGGTTAGCAATAGCTAGAAAAAAGACAGAAAATCCGAAAGTTATCTCTCAAACTTTGGGACTTCTGTCTTTTTGTCATCATAGTGAGTCTTGAAATTTTCAGGACAAATTTAGTAACCTCTCATGTCTTTATATATGAACAAACGGTGTTTTAAAAGCAACGCTCTCGACCCATCAGTCATTTGCTCATTCTCTTTCATTAGTGTCGATCAGCGTCGATGCATTCGGACCAAATGATGGCCTTTTTTTGCTTTAAGGAAGCTGGGACGTCGAGTATTCGTTGATTGCTGCTGCCGCGAAATTGCAAGGATAAGTCTCGCTTACTTAGCTCAAAGCGCCCATCGACTAGCACATCAAGTTCGGCTAATAAATCAAGTTTGTCTTGTGACTCAAGCAATAATTCTTCAAAAGTATAGCCACTCCATGACCAGATATCTTTTTTTTGGCCATAGGTAGCTCGGACTGATCGAACGACTTGTAGGCAAACAGCGGTATTTAAAAATGGTTCCCCACCTAGAAGTGTGAGACCTTGCACATAATCATGGCTTAAATCAGCAATGATTTGCTCCAATAAAGCTGGCGTAAATGGTTGCCCATAGCGAAAATTTTGGACTGCTTTATTAAAGCACCCTTCGCAAGCAAAGAGGCAGCCACTGACATAGAGGCTATTTCGGACGCCTTGGCCGTCAACAAAGTTAAATGGTTTGTAATCAGCAACATAGTGTTGACTGTATTGACTTGCAAGCCATTCTTTTGGTTGTGGATTTCGCATCGTAAGCGCCCCTTTTTACATATTTTTTACACGAGCAGAGATTTCTTTGTGTCGACCGTGAACCATCGGGCGGGCTTGAGGATTCCCTAGATAGCCACACGTACGCTTGACCACGTCACAACTTTTTGGATCATGATTGCCACATTGAGGGCATTCAAAACCTCGCTCAGTTGGATGGAAGTCTCCTTCAAAGCCACATTGATAGCAATGATCAATTGGCGTATTGGTTCCTAAATAGCCAACTCTTGAGTAGGCATAGTCCCAAACTGCCTCAAGGGCTTTTTTATTTTGTTGCAAGACTGGGTACTCACAATAGTGAATGAATCCACCTGAACAATAAGCAGGATAGTCCATTTCAAAGGCAATTTTTTCAAACGGTGTCGGATTTTTCCGTACATCAAAGTGAAAACTGTTTGTGTAATATTCTTTATCGGTAATATCTTTCACTCGACCAAATTTTTCCGTGTCCAAGCGGCAGAAGCGGTCGGTTAAGCTTTCACTTGGCGTGGAGTAGACGCTAAAATGGTAGTCATACTCATCTGACCACGCATCTGCATGAGCTTTTAAGGCCTTCACTATGTCTAATGTGAACGCTTTGGCAGCAGACGTGTGTTCCCAATCGCCGCCAAAAAAGGCTGCAGCTGTTTCATATAAGCCAATGTAGCCCAAAGAGACAGTGGCTCTGCGGTGGCGGAAAAGCTCATCGACCGATTGATTTTTTTGAAGTCGCTTGCCAAACGCGCCATACATATATAAAATCGGCGCATTTGCAGGTGTGGCTTCTTTGCATCGTTGGACACGATAGACCAAGGCATCTTTCACAATGCTCATCCGTTCTTCAAATAACATCCAAAAACGCTCGCGATCACCATGGGCTTCTAGTGCGATGCGAGGTAAATTCACTGTCACGACCCCTAGATTCATACGGCCAACATTGACTTCTTTGCCTGTTTCATCTTGCCATCCTTGAAGAAATGAACGACAACCCATCGGCACTTTAAAGCTCCCAGTCAGCTCGACCAGCTTATCGTAATTTAAGACGTCTGGATACATGCGCTTTGTGGCACAAGTTAATGCGAGTTGTTTGATGTCGTAGTTTGGATCTTGTGGGTTTAGGTTTACACCTGACTTTAAGCTAAAAATGAGCTTCGGAAAAATCGCCGTGCGATGTTCGCTTCCTAGACCGTTAATGCGGATTTGCAAAATGGCTTTTTGAATTTCTCGCTCATACCAATTTAAGCCTAAGCCAAAGCCAAGCGAAGTGAATGGCGTCTGGCCATTTGAAGTAAATAGCGTATTGATTTCGTACTCCAGACTTTGCATGGCATCAAAAATATCTTTTTTCGTTTTCTTTTTTGCGAAGGCATGTTGCTTTTTCTCGCCATCAATCCATTCTTGTGCATCGGCCAAGTGCTTGTCGTAATTCAATTTCGCAAAAGGAGCGAGGAGTTCATCAATACGATCAGCTGAGCAGCCACCATATTGACTCGAAGCGACATTGGCAATAATTTGCGATATTTGAGCAGTCGCGGTTTGAATGGACTTTGGTGATTCAACATCAGCATTGCCCATCTTAAACCCTTCATTAAGCATGCTTTGAAAATCTATCAAGCAACAGTTAGTCATGGGTGCATAGGGATGATAATCCAAATCATGGTAATGAATGTCCCCTTTTTGATGTGCATTTGCGACATGCGGTGGCAACATCTTTAGCCCAATTGATTTGCCAACAATCCCAGCTGTTAAATCGCGTTGGGTATTAAACACATTGCTATCTTTATTGGCATTTTCATTGACGACTGTCTGATCGCGATTGCGTAACTTATCAATCGTGACATTAATATCTAGAGCTTGTTCACGCTCTAAGTCACGTTGAGAACGATAGTGCATATAATGCTCTGCCAATTGATACAAGTGATTTTGAATTAACGTATGCTCCACGATGTTTTGGATTTCATAAATTTTGACATTTTTTTTAAAGCGAGCAGCGATTTCTTGGTTGATTTGAGTAACAATTTGATGAATGACTTGATGGTCGCTAGCTTGTAACGGTCCATTGACTTGTTGTGTGGCTTTGAGCAAGGCATCATAAATTTTTTGATCATCAAAGACAACAAAGCGTCCATCACGTTTAACAACTTTCATTTTTTTTAACTGATTGTGGACGATAGAAGATTGCTCATCTTTTCTTTTTAAAACAATCATTGAGATTCAGCTCCTTTTGTACTAGTATCCATGATAGAATAATAACATGATAAATACAACTATATATTGAAAAAAATATTTATAAAACACTATATATAGTGTTTTTTTCGTTGTGACTGTTCGTTTGTATGAATCATGAATATTAATGTGAATAATCATTCAAAATGAGTCTAATTCGCCTCAGTTAGGTCGGTTTTGAGGAACAAACAAGAGAACAGCAACCGTATCGTTGATGGATAAGATATAGTACAATGAATGAAAAGGGGGAAACGATTATGCCAAAAATGATTCAAGTTTCTTATGTGTCCAAATCATACGGAACGCGCTTTAATCGCACGAAAGTTCTTGAAAACTTATCATTTAGTGTTGATAAGGGTGAGTTTGTGGGCATCATGGGGCCGAGTGGTGCGGGTAAGACGACCTTAATGAATCTCTTAGCAACGATTGATGCCCCGACTCTTGGTTCGATTACGATTGCCAATCAAGAAGTGACAAAGTTGGATGAAAAAGAGCGAAGCGACTTTCGGCGAAAAGAAATCGGCTTTATTTTTCAAGATTATAATTTGCTAGAGACGATTACGGTGAAAGACAATATTTTGTTGCCATTAGCGATTGATCGGACATCTGTTCAAGAGAGTGAGCAGCGGATCAATGAAATTAGTGAATTATTGGGTCTGGCGCATTTACTGGATCGCTACCCAAGTGAATTATCCAATGGACAAAAACAGCGCGTGACAGCTGCCAGAGCGATTATTAAGCGACCAAGTGTGGTATTTGCTGATGAGCCGACTGGGGCACTTGATTCCAAAGCAGCCACTGAGCTGCTGCGCTACCTATCAGATGTCAATCGCCAAGAGGATACGACAATCTTGATGGTTACCCATGATCCTTTTACCGCTAGTTATTGCAATCGAATTTTATTTATTAAAGATGGTGTCTTTTTTTCTGAGGTAGTCAAACGTGGCTCACGAAAAGAATTTTTTGAGCAAGTGATTGATATGCAAGCAACCATTGGTGGGGGAGGCAGAATGAATGCTCACTAAGATATTGTTGCGTAGCTTCTCCAAACAATTGCGGGCATATATGGTCTATTTTTTGTGTATTTTAACTGCGGTGATGATTTTTTATTCTTTTGGTGCGATGACCTATGATCAGCCTATTGTGCGAAGCGTGAAACAAGATGTGCAATTAGCCGGGGTCTTAAGCTTTGGCAATATTGTCGTTGCGATGGTGCTTTTAGCCTTTATGTTAAGTGCTAATCATTTCTTTTTCCAACAAAGGAAAAATGAATTAGGCATCTATCAGCTCTTTGGAATGAAAAAAGTACAGATTGTGACGATGTTTCTACTCGAGACAATTTTGTTGAATGTGTTTTCTTTAGTAACGGGGATGCTCATGGGGCTACTCTTTTCAAAATTATTTACGATGATTTTGATTAAGGCGATGGGATTAAATATTGCCAGTGTTTTTTTTATTTCGTGGGCATCAGTTCGCAATACGATACTGGTCTTTTTATTTGCTTTATTCGTCACCTCGATGCAAAATATTTGGCTTCTTCGTGGTAAGACATTGACGCCTTTGTTACAAGCGGAAAAAGAAGGATTTTATTCGTCTAAGTATTGGGGATTTAGTCGGCGCATGATGGCCTGTTTAGGTGTGATATTTATTAGTATCGGGTATTATGTTTCCATTCATTTTCTAGCTATATTAGAAGGCTATATTAAGGAAACTGAAGATTTTAGTGCAATTTTTTGGCTACCCATTCTGATATTTGCTTTATGTATCGCGGGAACATTTTTATTTTATGCCTATACGTTACCACGAGTATTTGATTTGATTGCAAGACGAAAAGGAATGAAGTATCGGTCTCTTTATGTCTTTATGTTAGGTTCCATTCGCTTTCAAGTGCATAAAAGTTGGCGAATTCTTTCCTTTGTGACGGTCATTGTTGGTTTTGCGATACTGTTTATCGGTACGGCTTCGGGATTGTTTGCTTTAAGCTATCGCTTGAATGCAATGGAAAATCCGACCATGTTTCAAGTCACTCCCCAAAAAGAAGCAAAACTAACGCAATTAATTGCTGATGAAGATGGTGTAATTAGTGCAGAAGAAAAAGTCACTTTCAAGTTAACGGGTGTATATTTGAAGCAAAAATTAGCGGCAATCGATAAAAAGTTTGTCGGGCAGGCCAATCTCGTCAATCTGGTGTCGCTTTCGGAATATCAGCAAGTGCAACGGCTATTTCCTGATGCACCAAGAATTGACCAATTATCTGATCAGGAGACAGTCTTTTTCAATCAAGATTTTCTGATAAGCCGCAAGCTGTCTACATATGATCGAACAGTTCAATTGTTTCAAGGAGAAACGCTTACGATGACTGCCATGTACGGGGATTACTTTGGTAATAACATGTTGCGTTACAGTGAAAATTTGTTGGTCGTGACGGATGCAGTCTGTCAGCGGATCACAGGCTATACGCATCAACTCATCTATCTAAATGCATCAGGTCTCAATCAAGCGACTTTTCAAACCGCCTACGAAAAGCAACTAAAGGAAGAATGGATAGAGCCGCTCTATTATGCAATTGACTACAAAAACCAAGCACTTACTGGTACCATTCAATCTGAAAAATTGACCACTACGAATGATAATACATATAATCATTATAGTGGTGAGGCATTACGACTAAGTAGTACCAATCGCTACCCAAGGATGCGTTTGGCACGAAGAGAAGGTGGCTTGTTTATCTTCGTATCAGTCTTTGTCGGTGGGATTATCCTGGTTAGTACAGCTTCTTCTTTGATTGTACGGCAGTTCAGTCGAGCGGAAGAGGAACAAGCAAAATTTCGATTGTTAAAAAACTTAGGTGTTTCGGAAAAAGAGAGACGTCGTGCCATTTATTTTTCAAATGCAGGCATTTTTTTTCCAGTCATTTTGTTGGCCACCACACATGGGTCGGTCGCAGTTTATACTGTTGTTCAATTATTACCGGGTGCGAGTTATTGGCTCGTGTACTTATTTGGTTTACTGGCGATAGTTAGCTTTAGTTTGTTTTACGTTCTTTCCGCTGTGATTTCAATTCGAATTACCGAACAATCCTTATAATCACATTTCCGATAGCACAGGGGCTATCGGTTTTTTTATCTAACAAAATTGTTAGTTCATTGAAGAAAATGACACCTAAATCAATGTCAGGAAACGACACTTGTGATTAAAATAAAGACTAGAGTTGGAATGGAGGGAAGAAAAATGAAAGAGAAGTTGCATATTGTTTGGTCAAAAGAGTGGGTTCAATTTGTGGCTAGGACACTTTTTTATTTTCTCATACTAATGGGACTCATCTATTTGTATCATTATCGTACGATTCAAGGTGGGACCTTCATTTACAATGAGTTTTAATGAGGTGAAAGCAGATGCGCTATATTTATGAAGAAATTGACAAAATTGCTACAAAACAGCCAAACGCGAAAGTTTATATTGGAAAAACCACGCATACGTATTGTGAATTAAAAAAACAATCCGATCAGCTGGCGCGATATTTTGCCGCGAACGTAGCCCAAAGTGAGCCGATTGTTGTCTATGGAGGGCAAGAGTTTGGCATGATTGTGGCGTTCTTAGCTGCCATGAAATCTGGTCATCCCTATATTCCAATTGAAACCCATACGCCACCAGAACGATTGGCATATATTGTTGATATTGCCAAACCGGCACTTTGCGTCTGGACTAGTGAATGCCCGATGGAGTTGCCTTGTTCCACAGTTTCTCTGGAGCAACTAATGACCGAGAGTCTAAAACAGGAAGCGGTGGTTCCAAAAGGATTGGCATTAGATGAAACGGTCTATATTATTTTTACTTCAGGAACTACAGGAGTACCAAAGGGCGTTCAAATAAGCCAACAGAATTTATGGTCATTTGTCCAGTGGGCATTGCAGGACTTAGGGATTCATAAAGAAGATCGCTTTTTATCGCAAGCACCATTTTCATTTGATTTATCTGTAATGAGTGTCTACCCAGCGCTCCTGATTGGCGGTGCATTGGTACCACTTGCTAAGGAGACTGTGGACGATTTTAAGGAACTTTTTTCGGTCCTACCCAAGTTGCCGATTGATGTCTGGGTATCGACACCCTCTTTTATCGATATTTGTTTGATGGAGCCAGCTTTTTCTCACAATGAGCTTCCTAGTTTGCGAGTATTTTTATTTTGTGGAGAAGAATTAACTAAGGAAACAGCAAAGAAGTTGTTGCAAAAATTCCCAGAAGCAATGATTTATAACACATACGGTCCGACAGAAGCGACCGTAGCTGTATCACAAATTCAAGTAACAACTGAGTTATTAGAAGCAGTGAACCGACTCCCAATTGGTTATGTCAAAGAAGATACGAAGGTCACCATCATGCATGGCAATCAAGTTGTTGTTGGTGAGACTGGAGAAATTGTCCTATCTGGTCCGAGTATCTCAAAAGGGTATGTAAATAATCCAAGCAAAACAGCGGCTGCATTTTTTACGTTGAACGGCGAGCCTGCTTATCGAACAGGTGATGCGGGTAAGGTGATTGATGGTCTGTTGTACTATGAGGGACGGATTGACTTTCAGGTGAAGCTCCACGGCTATCGCATTGAATTAGAAGAGATTGATCATCATTTGATGGCTATCGAGGGTATAAAGCAAGCAATCGTCGTGCCAAAGTACAACCAGCATAAAGTCCAACAACTACTTGCCTATGTCGTGATGGAAACGACGGAAACGACGGAAACAAAGGATTATGAACGAGCGAAGATGATTCGACAAGAATTAAAGAAAACAGTGATGCCGTACATGATTCCTCAAAAATACGTATTTTGTGAACAGTTACCGCGAACGGCAAATGGCAAACTTGATCGCAAGCGACTAATTCAAGAGGTGAACCCAACATGATGTTCCCTCATATGATTCCATATGCTGAACCGATTTATTTTTTCTATTTGCTACTGGCCTTGTGTCCATTGGCGATTGGGTTGTATTTTGGCAAGCGAGTGAAGTGGTACGAATCCTGCGTCACACTATTGTTTCTTTGGATGAGTTTTGGTGGTGAGCAGTGGCACCAAGGACTCGCACTTGTTGGCTATGTCTTATGGCAAAGTGGGGTCGTAGGTACTTATTTTCACTTACGTTCTAAGAAGAATCAGACGAGTGTTTTTTATCTCTTTGTCTTATTGGCTATTTTCCCATTAGCAATTACCAAGGTTGTTCCGTTTTTTCATGATAATCAGCCGTCATTGTTAGGGTTTTTAGGAATCTCCTATTTGACCTTTCGTTCAGTCCAAATGGTGATGGAAATGCGCGATGGTATGATCAAAGAGTATCAGTGGTTGCATTTTATTCGCTTCTTACTCTTTTTCCCGACAATCTCATCGGGGCCAATCGATCGGTATCGTCGTTTTGAAAAAGAGGCCAATCAAGCCCCTGCAGACTATCTTGATTACTTAGAAAAAGGTGTCAAACGCCTGTTTCTAGGCTTTCTCTATAAGTTTATGCTAGGCTATTTTTTCGGCCAAGTATTGTTACCAGTCGTCGCGAAGGAAGCGATGATGAGCGGAGGGGTATCTTGGGCCCTTGTTGGCTATATGTATGTGTACAGTATGTATCTCTTTTTTGATTTTGCGGGGTATAGTTTATTTGCCATCGCTACGAGTAATTTCATGGGGTATGGCGTACCAATCAACTTTAACAAACCATTTTTGGCTCCCAATATCAAAGAATTTTGGAACCGATGGCACATGTCACTATCATTTTGGTTTCGAGATTATGTGTACATGCGCTTGATGTTTACGTTAATGAAGAAAAAAGTGTTTAAAAGTCGGGTGGTGTCATCGAATGTCGGCTACTTCGCTTTATTTCTATTAATGGGAATCTGGCATGGGTTAACGTGGTACTACATCGCTTACGGTATTTATCATGCGACGTGGATTTGTCTGAATGATGCGTGGATTCGCTATAAAAAAAGACACCCGTCATTACCATCCAATCGGCTTACTCACTCATTGGCGGTAATTGGGACCTTTCATGGTGTATGTCTTAGCTTTTTACTTTTTTCAGGATTTTTAAATACACTATTTTTCTTAAAATAATCACAAAGGACGGTAATAAAAATGGAAGAAAAAATCTTAGCAATTTTAGAAGAAGTAACTGGAACAGATGAAGTATCTAACAATTTGGATTTGGATTTATTTAGTGAAGGGCTACTGGATTCTTTAGGTAGTGTGCAATTATTAGTTGAACTAGAAGGACAATTGGGAATTCAAGTACCAGTGTCAGAATTTGACCGTGATGCGTGGGCAACACCACGTAAAATCATACAACAAGTACCATTATTCCAAAACGCATGAAAAAGCGTCTCTTTACCATCTTTGGCCCCGTTTTATTAGCTGTCATTATGGTGCTAGCCGTTTTTTTCTCACCGATTCAGTTTTCGGATAAAAATAAAACGCTCTGGTCAAAGGCATCTAGTTCTATGTCCGCCAATGTCATTCGAGGAAATGTCATTAAAAACGAGGCAATTGCATCTGGTAAATATGTACCATTTTTCGGCTCTTCTGAATTAAGTAGAATTGATGCGTTTCATCCGTCAGTATTGGCCAAAAAGTACCGCCGTGGGTATACTCCATTTTTATTAGGTGCTCCAGGGACACAGTCGTTAACCCAATACATGATGATTCGGTCAATGGGCCAGGAATTAGCTGGAAAAAAACTTGTATTTATTATCTCTCCACAGTGGTTTGTCAAAGATGGGGTAAACAAGCAGTATTTTGATGCCTATTTTTCCGAAATTCAGACGTATCAGTGGGCGTTATCTCTAAAAAAAATAACACCAGCTGATCAGTACTTTGCTTCTCGCCTGACGAGCTATGGGAAAGTAAAACAACGGAAAAATTTATCGGCGATGTTAGCACACATCGCTAACGGGCAGCTACCAACAAAACAGGAAAAATACTGGGCTAAAATGATCTATCGGGTGCTAAATCGTGAAGATGAGTTGTTTAGTCCACTGGATATCTTGAGCAAGAATCATCAAATTAACCAAGCGATGCACGAATTACCTAATGAATACAACCAAGAGGAATTAACGCAGCTCGCTACTAAAAATGGAAGGCAACAGACGACGAATAATCCCTACAACATTGACAATCAATTTTTTAACCAACGTTTGAAAAAGCATGTGGGCGCATTAAAGAAATCGCAAATTCATTTTGATTATCAATATTCGCCTGAGTATTCAGATTTTCAATTGGTTTTGGAACAATTGGCATCTGTCCACGCTAAGCCATTATTTATTATTCCCCCAGTCAATAAAAAATGGAGTGAATACACCGGCTTATCATTACAAATGCTGGAAGGATTCAGTAAGAAAATTACGTATCAATTGAAAGAACAAGGGTTTACCAATATTGCGGATTTTACAAAGGATGCCTCTGTACCGTACTTTATGTCAGATACAATTCATCTAGGTTGGTTAGGGTGGCTCTCTGCCGATCAGTACATCCGACCATTTTTAACAAACAAAAATGACACCAAGGTAACGTATCATCTTTCTAACGAGTATTTTTCTACACAGTGGCAAGATCAAAATCCCGCAACACTTGATTCAAAATAAATTAACTAAGAAACGACTTTTTCTCATCCACTCAAAGTTTGAGTGGATGAGAAAAAGTTTTTTTGTGAAAAAAAGCGAAACACCGTTTTCTTTTTTCAGAAATGTGGTAGCATATTTCTTAAAGGGGTGTGAAAAAATGAAATTAACCGTTCTAGGATGTCTCGGCGCTTACCCTTATAAAGGAGAGGGAACGACCAGTTATTTATTGGAGTCAGATGGATTTCAATTATTGATTGATGCCGGCAGTACTACGTTAGTTGAGTTAGAAAAACACTTAGATCCATTAGCGCTTGATGCGGTTATTTTAAGCCATTATCATTTCGATCATATTGCGGACTTGGGTGTCTTACAGTATTATTGGCAATTGTCTCCAGGTGAGAAAAAGCAGCCACTATTACCAATCTATGGCCACGGTCAAGATGAAATTCATTTTAAGGAATTGACTATGCCAAATGTTTCGCAAGGATTTGATTATTTAAAAGAGCAGCAGTTGGATTTAGGACCATTTACAGTGACATTTTTACAAACAGTCCATCCGGTCACTTGTTATGCGATGCGTTTTGTAGAGAAGAAGACGGGCAAAGTGTTTGTATTCACCGGCGACTCAGGCTATCTTGAGACATTAAATGAATTCGCTTTATCAGCAGACTTGCTTTTGGCAGATACGTATCTGTTTGAAGGACATGAATATCATCATGCCCATCTAACATCAAAAGAAGCTGGTCAGCTTGCCAAAGTGGCCAATGTGCAACAACTTGTGCTGACACATCTACCGCAAATTGGCGACTTAGACCTTTTGGCACAGCAAGCGCAACAAGCAGCAGGAGAAGACGTGACTGTCACGGTTGCTAAAGTTCGTCACACTTATACGATTTAAGGAGGAAAAAGACATGATTTTTGTACCAAATGAATTGACAGATCCACGAATAAACTTAGCGATTGAAACTTTTTTATTGCAAGAAATGAAAACCGATGAACCAATCTTATTGTTCTATATTAATGAGCCATCGATTATTATTGGTCGCAATCAAAATACGATTGAAGAAATCAATAAAGACTATGTAGATGAAAAAGGAATTCACGTGGTACGTCGCTTTAGTGGCGGTGGAGCAGTTTATCACGATTTTGGGAACTTAAATTTTAGTTTCATTATGCCGGATGATGGCAATTCATTCCGTGATTTTGAAAAATTAACCAAACCAATCGTCGATGCCTTAAATGAAATGGGTGTGGAAGGCGCGCGTTTAAAAGGACGCAATGATTTAGTTATTGATGATATGAAATTTTCAGGTAATGCGATGTATGCGACTAATGGCCGGATGTTTGCTCATGGGACCATTATGTTTGATAGTGACATTAATGAAGTCGTTAATGCATTGAAGGTCCGCAAAGATAAAATCGAATCAAAAGGAATTAAGTCTATTCGCTCTCGGGTGACCAATATCAAACCATTTTTACCTGAGGACAAGCAAGGAATGACGACCAAAGAATTCCGTCAAGAAATATTATTGAAAATCTTTGGTGTTGATTCTGTTGCGGATGTGAAGACCTATGAGTTGACAGATGAAGACTGGCAAAAAGTAAAAGAAATCTCTCAAACGTACTATGCGAACTGGGATTGGAACTATGGGAAGTCACCGGAATTTGATATCGAGCGCCGCAAACGATTCCCAATCGGTTCAATTGAAGTACGATTGAACGTAAAAGAAGGAAAAATCACAGCAGCGAAAATCTATGGTGACTTCTTTGGACTGGGTGAAATCAAAGATGTCGAAGAAGCCCTTGTCGGCACGAAATATGAAAAAGCAGCACTGAAAGAAGTCGTCGATCAGATTGATGTGAAAAAATATTTCGGAAATATCGAAACAGAAGATCTATTTGAATTAATTTATTAAAAAGGCTGAGACAATAGTTAAAAGCACAAAGCCCATAAAATCCAGAAGTCATTGCGTAAACTTTTGGATTTTATGGGCTTTTTTTATACTAGCCAGTTTTTTTCGCTGCTCGGATCTGAGCGCTTTTGCGCCAACCTGTTATCGGTGTTACAAAAGCAGATTCCTCGGCGGTAAGTCAAAAATCCTCAAAAATTTGCAGAACAATTTTCGGGATTTCTGACCTTACCGCTCGGATCTGAGCGCTTTTGTTCCAACCTATTAGTAGGCACGAGCAATCCAGACGGTGTGTTTCGCTGGTTTGCCACTTACAAGATCGACTTCTTTTTCTATTGGTGCTTGGAAAGGAATGTTACGCGTTGTAAAGCCAGTTTCTTCTTTTATTTTTGCTTCGGTTTCTTCTGAACCATCCCATCCGATTAAGACAAAGCCAGTTGGTTGATTGTCTTTCTTGCATGCTTCAATGTGTTCTTTTAACTCATCTAATGTATTGATGTGAACGTGTTCGTTTTCTTTGTTGCGTAGACGAGCTTGTTCTAATAAGCGTTTTGGCATGATAGCTAATTGCTCATCGATATAAGCTAATAATTCGTCAAAAGCTACGGTAACTTTGCCATCTACGTCGCGGACTTTAGCCATGACATGACCATTTTCTAAATCACGAGGACCACATTCAATTCGAATACATGCGCCTTTTAATTCCCACTCATGGAATTTGTAGCCTGGTGAATTTTCAGAGTCATCTAGACGTACTCGAATGCCTTTCGCTTTTAGTTCTTGGAAAATTTCATCCAGTTTTTCCAAAATAGCGGGGTTCTTTTTCCAAGGGCCGACTGGTAGTAAAACAACTTGTGTCGGAGCGACAGTCGGTGGGAATACCAGACCATTTTCATCGCCATGTGTCATAATTAATGAACCAAGTAAACGAGTCGATACGCCCCATGAAGTAGTATGAGCGGCTACGTGTTTGTTTTCTTTCGTCAAATAAGTGATGTCAAAAGCTTCAGCGAATTTTGTACCCATATAGTGAGACGTACCTGCTTGAACAGCTTTACCATCTTTCATCATGGCTTCGATCGAATAGGTATCAACGGCACCCGCAAAGCGTTCAGAAGGCGTTTTTTGTCCCTTATAGACAGGGATAGCTAAAAACTCTTCACATAGCCGTGCATATTCATCTAAGATACTCATTGTCCGGCGACGTGCATCTTCTTCATCCGCATGAGCAGTATGGCCTTCTTGCCACAGAAATTCAGACGTACGTAAAAATGGTAAAGTCTTTTTCTCCCAACGGAAAACATTTGCCCATTGATTGATTTCATAAGGTAGGTCACGATAAGAATGAATCCAATCAGAAAAAGCTGAACCAATCATCGTTTCTGACGTTGGTCTTAATGCTAATGGTTCTTCTAACTTTTCATCACCGACTTCAGTAACCCAAGGAAGCTCAGGGGCGAAGCCTTCAATATGATCAGCTTCTTTCATGAAAAAGCTTTTAGGAATGAGCATAGGGAAATATGCATTGCGAATCCCTTGTGTTTTAAGAAATTTGTTGAATTCTTCTTGAATATGCTCCCACAATTCAAAGCCATCGGGACGGAAAATAATTGATCCACGGACGGGAGAATAAGACATTAGTTCAGCTTGTTGGACCGTTTGTAAATACCATTGTGTAAAATCATTTGTTTGTTCTGACATACTATCAGCTCCTTAAAATTAATAAATGAAGGCAAAAGAAAAAGCCTCCCATCCTTAAAAAGGACGAAATGCTTGAACATTCGCGGTACCACCTTAGTTGGTTGCCTTTTGCAACCCCACTTGCCAGACGATAAGGAGTCCATCCCTATTGCTTTCACAATAAATACCATTGGTAGGTTCACAAAAGTTGTTGTATCGAAGTTCCAGCCTTGCTTCGATTCTCTAAGACAATCGTTTTTTGCTACTTGTCCAAATCCTCTCTTAAGACTACTCAATTGTTTTCTAAAAAGCAAGTCCTTTTCCTTAAAAAGGAGAGAAATTTGCAGTCTGACAGGAAAATTCGTATAATGGGATGATTCTATCTAAAGGGGAGACAAAAGAGAAATGAGAAACGAAATGATGCATCGGCCGGTCGTAAAGCCGGAACTTGTCGATTATCTACGGACGCAGCAAAAAGCGTTACCGGGTGAGTTGGGCCAAGTTGAACGCGAGGCGAATGAACAAGGTGTTCCAATTATTCCTCATGAAACAGTGGTCTTTTTAAAATTCCTATTAGGGCAATTAAAGCCCAAGCAAATACTAGAAGTCGGGGCAGCGATTGGTTTTTCTTCAAGTCTGATGGCTCAGACAATAGGAGAAGGTCATGTGACGACGATTGATCGTTATGATGTGATGATTGCTAAGGCCAAGCAAACGTACAAACGTCTGCACTTAGAAGATAAAGTAACGTTATTGGAAGGTCAAGCAGCTGATATTTTAGCTGAATTGACAGGTCCATATGATTTTATTTTTATGGATAGCGCAAAGTCCAAGTACATTACTTTTTTACCAGACTGCATTCGCTTGCTTAAAAAAGGCGGAGTCTTAATGGTGGATGATATTTTCCAAGGTGGTACCATTTTAGATCCGATTGAAGAAATCCCTAGAGGAAAACGCGCCATTCATCGCAAATTAAATCAATTTTTAGAAGTGATTAATACGCATCCTGACTTAACGACATCTTTGGTACCCTTGGGCGATGGCGTTGCATTGATTACCAAAGAAGCTGATGACGTTCAGTTTGATTTATAAGAAAAACAGTGACAAGCATAAGTTTCATTCTTACTTAGCTTAGGGAAACAATGATTGATGGAATAAATAACAAAAATACATTGACTTTCGAAGGTGAATTCCCTATAATATTGTTTGTTGCTGAAATGTCATAGTAGCTCAGCCGGATAGAGCATCCGCCTTCTAAGCGGACGGTCGGGGGTTCGAATCCCTCCTGTGACGCTAATAACCGCTTAGGATTACTCCTAAGCGGTTTTTTTGTTTATTTAGCTCTTACTAATTGAGTATTGGAGTAATACCGAGTGGAAAATGAATCCTTGCTTTATACTGAATTTGGTCAGCCGAGTGCTGTCGTACAGCTCGTGCGATCAGAGCCCCAACCATTACAAGCCGATGAAGTACGCATAGCTATCTCACATGTTTCTGTGAATCCCTCTGATTTAATTCCGATTACTGGTGCCTATGCTCACCGGACTCCGCTACCAGCTGTTGTTGGTTATGAAGGAGTGGGGACCATAGTAGAAGTGGGTTCAAGTGAATTAAAGGAACTTATTGGTCAGCGAGCATTGTCTTTAGATGGGGGGACTTGGCAAAGATATGTTGTAAGCAAGCGCGAGCAACTCATACTTGTGCCAAATTCGCTGGCATGCCAAATGTATATCAACCCATTGACTGCATGGGTTTTATGTATGGAATGGATGTCACTTAGCCCGGGGGAAACACTGCTAGTTAATGCTGCGAACTCTGCGATTGGTAAATTATTTTTACAGTTGGCTCAAAAAAAGGCGCGCGCTTGATTGCAGTCGTTCGTCATCAGCAGGCGGCAAAAGAGTTAGTTGATCTAGGAACTACGGATGTGATTAACAGCAGTGATGAAGATGTATCCGTCGCTGTCAGGAAAATAACAAATGGTACCGGCGTGGATTATGCCATCGATTCAATTGGCGGAGAGCACGGGACGACTTTAGCAACCTGTGTAAAAAATAATGGGCACTTTTTCTTACTGGGGTTACTATCAGGTAAGCAAATTGACTGGTCCTATGTTGCGGCACTACCAATAAATACAAAGATTTTTCATCTTCGTCATTGGCTGGATGAAGCAACTTATGCCCAAAAAGAACTAGCCTTTCAGCAGTTATTTGATTTGGTGTTAAGTCATCAATTACACATCTCTTCATTTGGGAGAGTCTCTTCTTACAAGTCATTTAAAACGGTCTTACAAGAGATTGAGACTAAACAAGTAAGTGGCAAACAGTGTCTGGTATTTGATTGAATTTTTCATATGCAAGTAAAAAAGGAATATTTTTTTCGTTTTTTATGAAAGAAAGCATTCTTTTTTACGAAATATTCAGAAAATTGTAAAAAAACAATTGACAAGCTTCCAAAAAGGGCGTATTCTGCTAACAACAAGTCGATTGAAAAAGGTGAAAACGATGAGAATGATGAGAACAAAAATTAGAAAGACAGTAAAATATAGCGACGTATTTTCATTATTATTATAGATCAGGACTCTTTTCTTTTAGCTACATCAGAAGAGTCCTATTCGCATTTCATGAAGGAAATTACCTTTGTGGAGTGCTTTTTTTATACAAATTTTCTATTAAAAGGAGCGAGTGAAAATGAGAAAAGTTCAATTTTTTGACACAACATTGCGAGATGGTGAGCAGACACCAGGTGTAAACTTTAATACAAAAGAAAAGGTTCAACTAGCTTTGCAATTAGAAAAATGGGGGATTGATACCATTGAGGCTGGGTTTCCCATCGCATCACCAGGTGATTTTGAAGCCGTAAGGGCAATTGGCCAGGCTGTAAAAAAAGCAACGGTAGCCGGACTAGCTCGCTGTCAAAAAGCGGATATTGATAGTGTCTATGATGCTATCGGGGATTGTGCACATCCTCAAATCCATGTATTTCTAGCAACTAGCGAAATTCATATGCGGGACAAACTAAAAATGACACCAGAAGAAGTATTGTCTTCTATCCATGAATATGTGACTTATGCGCGTTCATTATTTGATATCGTGCAATTTTCTCCAGAAGATGCTTCAAGAACTAGCAAAGACTTTCTTTTAAAAGCTGTCCAAACAGCTGTCAATGCGGGCGCTACGATTATTAATATTCCTGATACGGTTGGTTATGCCAATCCGACAGAGTACGGTGCGATGTTTGCGTATTTAATCGAAAATGTTCGTTCGAATCAACCAATCACGTATTCTTCTCATTGTCATGATGACTTGGGGATGGCGTCAGCGAATGCGTTAGCGGCAATCGAAAATGGTGCAAACCGCGTGGAAGGAACGGTGAATGGCATTGGTGAGAGAGCAGGCAATACTGCATTAGAGGAAATCGCAGTCGCCCTACACATTCGTAAAGACTTCTATCAATGCGAAACCAACATCGTATTAAATGAAACAAAACGAACCAGTGATCTAGTTGCTCGTCTTTCTGGTATCGGAGTGCCGAGAAACAAAGCGGTTATTGGTGGTAATGCCTATGCACATGAATCAGGAATTCATCAAGATGGCGTATTAAAAAATCCAGAAACCTATGAAATCATCACGCCCCAATTAGTCGGAGTAGCAACGAATTCCTTGCCACTAGGAAAGCTATCCGGGCGTCACGCATTCCAAGAAAAGTTAAAAGATCTAGGTTATGATTTGGAAGGCGAGGAATTAAAAGCCTTGTTCAAGCGTTTCAAAGCATTAGCTGATAAGAAAAAACAAGTAACCGATGAAGATTTGTTGGCACTCGTTGCTGATGAAGCTCGTCAGCAACCGGACTGTCATCTGACAGCCTTGCAAGTGCAATATGTATCAGATGGATATCAATGTGCGGTTGTAGCGATTGAGGAAAATGGCCAACAAAAGAGTGCCTCATCTGTTGGCTCAGGAAGTATTCAAGCTATCTACAATGCCATTAACCAAGTATTTGATCAAGAGCCGTATTTAACGAATTATGAAATTACCTCATTGACAGCAGGTGAAGATGCACAAGCACAAGTTCATGTGACGATTGAATGTACGGAAACCCATGAAATTGTAAGTGGTATTGGCGTTGATTTTGACGTCTTACAAGCTTCAGCCAAAGCATATGTACAAGCAAGTAGTCTACTAAAAAATAGGAGTGTTTCAAAATGACAAAGCGAATTGTTGCCTTAGCTGGCGATGGGATTGGACCAGAAATTATGGAAAGTGCATTGGCAGTCTTAAAAGCGGCTACCCAATCAACAGACTTTGACTATGAAGTTGAAAATGAATTGTTTGGTGGGGCAGCGATTGATGCGACGGGGACACCTTTGCCAAGCGAAACTTTAACTGCTTGTAAACAAGCGGATGCGATACTATTAGCAGCGATTGGCGGTCCGCGTTGGACTCAAGCCAAACAAACGCCAGAAAAAGGACTACTTGCGTTACGCAAAGCGCTGCAATTGTATGCGAATATTCGTCCGATTAAAGTCGCTGATAGCTTGATTCATCTGTCACCATTAAAACCAGAGATTGTATTGGGAACGGACTTTGTCGTTGTCAGAGAATTAACAAGTGGTATCTACTTTGGTGAACCGAGAGCGAAAGAAGTACAACAAGCCTACGATACTAATCGCTATACAGTAGAAGAAATTGAACGAATCATGCATCAAGCATTTGTGATTGCTCGTGGTCGAAAAAAACAAGTCACATCCGTCGATAAAGCGAATGTCTTAGCTACAAGTCAATTATGGCGCGAAGTCGCTGAGCGAGTAGCAAAAGAGTATCCAGATATTACGCTAGAGCATCAATATGTTGATTCGGCAGCGATGAAATTAGTAACCAATCCTACTGCTTTTGATGTGATTGTAACGGAAAATCTTTTCGGTGATATCTTAAGTGATGAAGGGTCAGTATTACCGGGGACTTTAGGAGTGCTACCGAGTGCAAGTCATAGTGTCGCGGGGGCTTCATTGTATGAACCCATCCATGGCTCGGCACCAGATATTGCGGGTAAAAATTGTGCCAATCCAGTATCTATGGTGTTATCAGTGGCGATGATGATGCGCCAGTCTTTCCAAGAAGAAGGCATAGCCAAGCGCATTGAGGATGCTTGTTACAACACGATGGAAAAAGGAATTTTGACTCCTGACCTAGGAGGAAAAGCAACAACTCAACAAATGACACAAGCAATTATTGATGAAGTAAGTAACGTAGCAACTATCGCATAGAGGTGAAAATAATGGGAAAAACACTATTTGACAAAGTATGGGAACGTCACGTCGTCACTGGAGAAGAAGGGCAAGCACAATTGTTGTATGTGGATTTGCAACTCATTCATGAAGTGACTTCACCGCAGGCATTTGAAGGCTTGCGTCAAGCCAACCGGACAGTAAGACGTCCAGATAAAACATTTGGAACTATGGATCACAATGTACCGACGAAAGATATTTTTACAATTACGGATTTGGTCTCAAAAAAGCAAATGGATACACTTCGAAAAAACTGTGAGGAATTTGGAATTACCTTATGTGATAATGGTTCATTGCGTCAAGGAATTGTGCACATGGTAGGGCCAGAAGTGGGCTTGACTCAACCGGGTAAAATTATTGTATGTGGCGATTCCCATACGGCAACGCATGGTGCATTTGGGGCTATTGCTTTTGGTATTGGTACTAGTGAAGTCGAACATGTTCTAGCGACACAAACAATTTGGCAAAAGAAACCAAAACGGATGGGTATTCATGTTTCGGGGCAGTTGCAACCAGGAGTGTATGCCAAAGACATTATTTTAGCATTGATTGCACGATACGGCGTCGACTTTGGTGTGGGGTATGCGGCTGAATTTTATGGTGACACAATTCGTAATTTGACGATGGAAGAGCGGATGACAATCTGTAATATGTCGATTGAAGGTGGCGCGAAAATGGGCATGATGGCGCCAGATGAAAAAACAGTTGAATTTATTCGCGATAAAGAATATGCACCAAAAGATTTTGAAGAAGCAGTGAAAGATTGGTCAACGCTTTATACAGATGAAGATGCCGAGTTTGATCGTGTTTTAGAATTGGATGCGTCAACACTTGAACCTTATATCACTTGGGGAACCAATCCAGAGATGGGTGTGGCCATTCACGAATCCTTCCCAGAAATCCGAGATCATAATGATGAGTTAGCGTATGAATATATGGATCTAAAACCAGGTCAAAAAGCAGCCGATATCCCGATTGAATACGTCTTTATTGGTTCTTGTACGAATGGTCGTTTGTCTGATTTGCAAGAAGCAGCCAAAATTGTGAAAGGCAAAAAGATCAAAGAGGGAGTAACAGGTATTGTCGTTCCGGGATCGAGACCCGTACGTCACGCTGCAGAGGCGCTAGGAATTGATCAAGTCTTTAAAGATGCTGGATTTGAATGGCGTGAGCCAGGCTGTTCAATGTGCTTGGGGATGAATCCGGATAAAGTACCCGAGTTCGTCCACTGTGCTTCGACATCAAATCGCAATTTTGTCGGTCGACAAGGAAAAAATTCACGAACACATCTATGTAGTCCAGCGATGGCAGCTGCTGCCGCAATCAACGGAAAGTTTATTGATGTTAGAGAAATTCTAGGAGGAAAAACACATGGAGCCGTTTAAAGTATACAAGGGGCGTGCGGTACCCTTTATGAATGACAATATTGATACTGACCAAATTATTCCGAAAAATTATTTGAAACGAATTGAAAAAACGGGCTTTGGTGAATTTCTATTTGATGATTGGCGTTACTTACGTAATCGTCAGCCTAATCCAGAATTTGTTTTAAATGAACCGCGCTATCAAGGAGCAACAATCTTATTATCAGGTGATAACTTTGGTTCAGGATCTTCACGTGAGCATGCTGCTTGGGCATTACTAGATTACGGATTTCGCGCGGTTATCGCAGGGAGCTTTAGTGATATCTTCTATATGAATGCGACTAAAAATGGCTTACTACCTGTTGTATTGCCACTCGCTGCCCGTACTGCAATAGCTGAACTACCAGCTGAGCAAGAAATTACGATTGATTTGCCACACCAAAAGGTAAAAGCCGGGGATCAAAGTTATTCATTTGATATCGATAGCACGTGGAAGTACAAACTGGTCAATGGCTTGGATGAAATTTCTATTACGATGCAAGAAGATGAAGCAATTTTGGCTTATGAAAAAACTATTCCAAGTTATTGGTAAAAATAAAGGATTTTTATTGACTATCTACGTATGATTTGCTAAAGTAGTGTTGTTGTAATTGTGGACTCCACAGCTACAACCGCACAGAACAAGTTTTAAGAACGAAAGTCACTTGGGATGGCGAGTCTAAGTCTAAATGAAGGAGGTGCTGTATAGCATGTACGCAATTATTAAAACTGGTGGCAAACAAGTCAAAGTTGAAGTTGGTCAAGCAATCTACGTTGAAAAATTAGACGCAGAAGCAGGACAAAAAGTTACATTTGACGAAGTGATCTTAGTAGGTGGCGAATCAACAAAAGTTGGCGCTCCAACAATCGCAGGTGCAACTGTTGAAGGTACTGTAGAAAAACATGGCAAACAAAAGAAAGTTGTTACGTTTAAATACAAACCTAAAAAACATTCTCACCGCAAACAAGGTCATCGTCAACCTTATACAAAAGTAGTAATCGAAGCAATCAACGCTTAATTACTAGAAAAGTAGGATGAATCGTCATGATTAAAGCAATCTTTCAACGAGATGAAACAGGAAATATTTCTTCTTTTGACTTATCTGGTCATGCAGATGCAGGTGAATATGGTTCAGACATTGTCTGTGCTGCAGTATCAGCGCTCGCAATCAGTGCAACGAATGGTATTGATGCACTTGCTGGTGTGACACCGACTGTAAAGACCGATGAAAGAGCTGGAGGATACTTAGCAGTTGAACTACCTCTTTATATTACGCAGGAGCAAAATAATATTTCACAAGTTTTACTTGAAAATTTATTGCTTGGGTTACAAGCGATTCAGGCTGAACATACCGAAAATATAAGCATTCAAACACTTAAAAAATAGGAGGTGCATCCCATGTTGTTGAATATGAATTTACAATTATTCGCCCACAAAAAAGGGGGCGGTTCTACTTCTAACGGCCGTGACTCTCAGTCAAAACGTCTAGGTGCAAAACGCGCTGATGGCCAAACTGTTACTGGTGGTTCTATTCTTTATCGTCAACGCGGAACTAAAATTTACCCTGGAGTAAACGTTGGAATCGGTGGCGACGATACATTATTTGCCAAAGTTGATGGCGTTGTACGTTTCGAACGTAAAGGCCGCGACAAAAAACAAGTTTCTGTCTACCCTGCAGCACAAGAAGCTTAATAACAAAGCTAGTCGTAAGCTGACACCAAAGTTACTTTGGTGTCAGCTTTTTTAATTTCAATTCGTTAGATATGTCCCGATTAGTAGTCCAAAGCTTAACCCTAAAACTGCCCCAATCAATATAAAGGAAGAACCAAGACTCTTTCCTATCGATGCCCCAATCATAATTCCAAGTAAAGCGCAAATAAATAGCCGTACTAAAACAGAGTGCTTAGGTTTCGATTGTTTTTTTTTTTTTCGAAAATGCATATCTGAGCGTGTCATATGGTGGATTCCTTTCAGGTGTTAGTTGGTATAAAGTCTAGCCAATTCTAGTTAAAAAAGCAACTGTGAATGAGTTGGTTTCTAACTATTTTTAAGTTGATTTCAATGAAAAACCATAATCTAAAATAACTATCATTTTGTGTCTAAATCATACATAAAATGATTAAATAAATATGAAAAAATAGTGAGTTTTTATTTAAAATTGAATAGAATTCGCGTCTATTAATATGTTATGATACAGATAAAGATAGAGTGTTCTCTTCTAGAAAAGGTGGGATAAAGGATGGAAAATGAACAGATCAAAAAGGCTAAAAATTCATTTTTAACCGGAGAAAACTTCTATGCTCAGCATCTTTTAGGTGTGCATAAGTTACGCAGTTATTATGTGTTTCGAGTATGGGCCCCACATGCAATGCAAGTGTGGTTGGTCGGAACATTCAACGAGTGGTCGGAATCATTGCCTATGCAACGTGATGAGCAGACTGGTATCTGGGAAGTTCAAACGGATCTACCATCAGAAGGAGAGCTTTATAAATACAAAATCCAACAAGAAGATGGACAAAAACAATACAAAATGGATCCATTCGCGATTCGGATCGAGCCGCGACCTGGAACTGCAGCAATCGTCTACACAATCCCCGAAAAAAAATGGAAAGATGGCCTTTATCGAGGTCGTTCCAAAAGAAGCAATTATTTTAAGCGTCCCCTAAATATTTATGAGTTACATGCGGGTTCTTGGCGATTTCATTGGGATGGAACGCCATTTACATTTAAAGATTTATCAAAAGAGTTAGTTCCATATGTCAAAACAATGGGCTATACGCATATTGAATTGATGCCAGTTATGGAACATCCGCTTGATCAGTCATGGGGATACCAATTAACTGGCTATTTTGCACTTTGCAATACGTATGGCACGCCGGAAGAATTTCAGTCTTTTGTAGAAGAATGTCATTTGGCTAATATCGGGGTAATTATTGATTGGGTTCCGGGACATTTTTGTGTTAATTCGGATGCGATTGCCTATTATGATGGCACGGCAACTTTTGAATACACAGATCGGCAACGAGCAGAAAATGTTCGTTGGGGGGCTTTAAACTTCGATTTGAGTAAACCACAAGTCCAAAGTTTCTTAATATCCAATGCGCTTTTTTGGCTAGAGTTCTATCATGTAGATGGGATACGCGTGGATGCCGTCTCAAATATGATTTATCTCGATTATGATGAGAAGCAGTGGCAACCCAATCATCTAGGCACCAATCAAAATTTAGATGGCATCTATTTCTTACAAAAATTGAATGCTGTGGTTAAATTAGCCCATTCGAATGCCATCATGATTGCCGAAGAAAGTACCTCTGCTACAAAAGTAACGGGACGGCTAGAGGACGATGCCTTAGGGTTTGATTTTAAATGGGATTTAGGTTGGATGAACGATACATTGGCATTTTTTGAAATGGATCCAATTGATCGGGGCAATAAACTAAATTTACTAACTTTTTCTTTCATGTATATGTCAGATGAGCATTATCTTTTGCCGCTCTCACACGACGAGGTAGTACATGGTAAAAAAAGTCTCATGCATAAAATGTGGGGGGATCGCTACAAGCAATTTGCGCAATTGCGCACCTTACTGATTTATCTCATGGCTCATCCTGGAAAGAAATTACTTTTCATGGGGGGAGAGTGGGGACAGTTCCTTGAGTGGAAATTCAATGAAGGACTGGAATGGCATGATTTGGCAGATCCAATGAACTATGCCATGCAACAGTATACAAAAAAACTCAATGAGGTGTATCGTTCTGAGACCGCATTGTGGGAGCTAGAAGAAACGCCCCAAGCGAGTATTGAATTTATTGATGCCGACAATCATGAACAAGTCGTATTAAGTTTTATCCGTAAAGGTAAGAGAAAAAAAGACTTTTTGATTTTTGTATTTAATTTTTCAGCAGTCGAGTATCCGACATTTGAACTACCGGTACCATTTGCTGGGACGTATGAAGAGATTTTCAATACAGAACTGGCCGAATTTGGCGGAACTTGGACACAAGTACAAGAAGACTTGCAGAGTCAGCCGGTCAACAATAAAAAATATCAACATGCAATTAATTTGGTTGTTCCAGCGTTAGGGGCTGTGATTCTTAAGCCCAAAACGATTTCATTATCTACCAAAAGATGAGGGGAGGGAAGATGGCAGTTGCCATCAAACGTATGAAAACAGAGATGCTAGCAATGATTTTAGCAGGAGGAAAAGGGAGCCGGCTAGGTAAATTGACTCAAACAATTGCCAAACCAGCAGTCCCATTTGGTGGACGCTACCGAATTATTGATTTTACGTTAAGTAATTGTGTGAACTCAGGTATCCGAAATGTCGGTGTGGTCACACAATATCAACCACTAGCTTTAAATGATCATATTGGGAATGGTTCGAGTTGGGGATTGGATGGCATTCATTCAGGTGTAACAATCTTACAGCCATACTCGAGCAATGAAGGTAGCAAATGGTTTGAAGGAACCGCACACGCAATTTATCAAAATATGGACTATATCGATCAAATGGATTCAGAATATTTATTGATCTTATCTGGTGACCATATTTATAAAATGGATTACGAAAAAATGTTGGATGCACACAAAAAAAATCATGCTGCTTTAACCGTTGCGGTAATTGAAGTACCTTTAGATGAAGCCTCTCGCTTTGGCATTATGAATACGGATGAGCATGACCGAATTGTCGAATTTGAAGAAAAACCAGCCAATCCCAAAAATAATTTGGCTTCAATGGGAATCTACATTTTCACCTTGTCGCGTTTGCGAGAAGTGCTATTAAATAGCTACAATAAAGACGATCAAATGCTCGACTTTGGGCAACACGTCATTCCGGCCTACATCGATAGTGGTGAAAATGTCTTCGCGTATCGCTTCCAAGGATACTGGAAGGATGTCGGCACGATTGAATCATTATGGCAAGCAAGCATGGAGTTTATTGAGCTAGATAATGAGTTAGATATGCGCGACAGCTCATGGAGAATTTATTCAAAGAACCCTATTTCACCACCAAATTTTTTAACACATCAAGCTTCTGTTACCGATTCTCTTGTGGTGGATGGTTGCTACGTTGCGGGCAATGTCGATCATAGTTTGTTATCAAATGATGTGAAGATCAAAGAAGGAGCCAAAATTAGCGATAGTGTTATCATGGCGGGAGCGACGATTGGTAAAAATGCGATTTTGCATCGGGTGATTGTTGGAGAAAATGCCATTATCGGTGACAATGCGGAAATTGATGGTACTGATGAAATCGCAGTTGTAGGATATGGAGAAGGGATTGGGGTGTTGATTGATGAAAGCTAATAAAGTTTCAGCCATAATGGGAAATGAGTATGATGGAAGAGGATTAGGTGAACTTACAGCACATCGCCCTTTAGCAACACTACATTTTGATTGTAAATATCGCCTAATGGACTTTAGTTTATCCAACTTAGTAAATGCCAATATTCAATCCATCTATATGGTTTTCAGTGAAGCAAAAATGCAATCGCTTTTTGATCATATTGGTGGAGGGCGAGAGTGGCACCTGAATAGTATTTTGAGCCACTATTTCATGGCATTTCAAGAAGACATCGATCGCAAAAAAGAAAACAACGAAGCGTATTTTGATGCGATGATTGACTTTTTAAAGAAATCAAAATCGACCTACACAGTCTATGTAGGCAATAAAATGTTATGTAGCCTAGATTTTCGTTCGGTAATCAAAGTTCATGAAGCCCAACAAGCGGAATGCACGATTGTATTTAAGCGTGTGTCGTCTAAGTTGATTTATGAAACAGATCATGTGTTGTCATTTAACGAAGAAGGAGCTTATATGGGTAACCAACTCTTCTCTGATACAATCGCTGATCAAGGATTATTCAATTTAGGAATGAATATCTTTGTTGTGAAAACGGAGTGGTTGATTGAGTTGCTAGAAAAAGCGCAACAACTCAGAGAAACGACTAGTCTAGAAAAACTTCTTTGGGAAACTGCCAATGAAACAACCGAAACAACTGTGGGGACGTATGAGTATACTGGCTATCTAAGCAATATCCATACAACGAAAAGTTTTTATGATGCGAATATGGATATGCTGGATCCTAGAAAATTCAACACATTACTTTACTCGAGTCAACACATCATTACCAAAGCTAAAAATGAAGTACCTACCTATTTTTCGAAAGAATCAGATGTGCATTCGAGTCAATTTGCCACCGGTAGTACGATTCGAGGTACGGTTCATAAAAGTTTGGTTTCGCGCCGCTCAACTGTTGATTCCGGTGCTATAGTTGAAGGAGCAATTGTCATGGCGAATGGACATGTCAGTAAAGATGCTGAAGTCCGGTATGCTATACTAGATAAAAATGTCACGGTTCAAGAAGGCGTGCGGATTGTGGGGACACCTGCTCAACCAATCGTCATAAAGAAAGGAACTATCGTGACAGAAGACAAATTAGTGGGTGATGTGGAATGAAAATTGGATTTGCCTCGGCAGAATGCGCGCCGTTTTTTAAAACGGGTGGACTAGGAGACGTTGCGGGTTCATTGCCAAAATATATTCAAAAAGCTGGTCATCAAGTTGTTGTCTTTTTGCCATATATGGCTTCAATACCAGAACAATACAAACAGCAAGTACAAGATGTCACTTCATTTACGGTATCCGTTGGTTGGAGAAAGCAATATTGTGGGATTAAAACCTTAGAATTTGAAGGTGTACGCTATTACTTCATTGATAATGAATACTACTTTAATCGTCCAAATGTCTATGGTTACTTTGATGATGGAGAACGATTTGCGTTCTTCCAACAAGCCATCATCGAATCCTTGGAGAAAATTAACTTTATTCCAGATTTGATGCATGTCAATGATTATCATACAGCCTTTATTCCCTATTTGTTAAAGACCAAATATCAATGGATTCAAGCATACCAATCAATTAAAACTCTTTTAACAATCCATAATATTGAATTTCAAGGTAACTACGATCAAGAGACACTGGGTGAATTATTTTCGATGGGATTGGAAGATTTTGACAATGGCAAAATCGAACAAAATGGGCAAGTGAATTGGTTGAAGTCGGCGATTGTTTTTGCTGACTGGGTCAATACTGTATCACCAAGCTATGCCAATGAAATCCAGACAGAAGCCTTTGGTAAAGGGCTAGATGGCATTTTGCGGCAAGAATCCAGCAAGGTGAGTGGCATCCTAAATGGCATTGATTATGACTCGCTTAATCCGGCGACTGATTCGCATCTATACGCGGCATTTGATGCATCGGATATAAGTGGTAAAGTAGAGAACAAAACACAGTTGCAAAAGCAGCTTGGCTTACCGATTTCTGCTGATATTCCACTCATTGGGATTGTCAGCCGCTTGACGTATCAAAAAGGATTTCATTTAGTATTGGAGCGTTTAGCGGAGATTTTACAAAATCAAGTGCAAATCATCGTACTCGGCACAGGTGATCCAGATTTTGAACAAGGGTTCCGCTATTTTGAAGCAGAATTTCCAGATAAGATTCGCTCTTGTATCATGTTTGATATTGATTTGGCCCAAAAAATCTATGCAGGAGCGGATATTTTCTTAATGCCATCTGCATTTGAACCTTGTGGCTTATCACAAATGATGGCGATGCGTTATGGTACCTTGCCTGTTGTACACGAAATAGGTGGATTGAAAGACACGATTTTTCCATTTAATCCTGTCACACATGAAGGGGATGGCTTTGGTTTTTCAGCATTTGATTCCTACCATATGAATGAAAGCTTGAATCTAGCACTTCATATTTTTAAAGCCGTACCAGAAGTTTGGCAAACATTAGTCACTCGAGCAATGACAAAAGATTTTAGTTGGGAAACGGCATCCAAACATTATGTGGATTTATATGAAAAACTATAACGACAATCGTTTTACAAATTGAAAGTGAGTAAAGCTGGCCTCAAGGGGAATCCATTGTGACCAGCTTTGCTCATATTTTAAAATCAAAAGATGGGTGTGACAACGATGAATAAAACGGCTTTTAAAAAGAAATTTTTGGATTTGTTAACGGAAAAATTTGCGATTTCCGTTGAGGATGCCTCACTTTTTGAAATCTACACGACACTTGGCACGCTCATTCGCTCTAGTTACGCAAAAGATTGGCGCCATACATGGAGTAACTACGATCATGAGCAACAAAAACAGGTTTATTATTTTTCGATTGAATTTTTACCTGGAAGAATGATGAAAAGTAATTTATTAAATATGGGGTGGCTGGACACGGTTCAAGCTGCTCTTGCTGATTTAGGGATTCAATTAGACGATGTCGTAGCGCAAGAACCAGACATGGCGCTAGGAAATGGTGGTTTAGGAAGATTAGCATCATGTTTTATGGACTCGATTGCTTCTGAAGGACTGCCGGGTAATGGCAATGGCATCCGCTACAAATATGGTTTATTTAAACAAAAATTTATCGATGGATACCAAGTGGAACTACCAAATGAATGGCTAGCACGAGGGAATTTATGGGAAGTTCGTCGTGAAAGTAAGTCGGTGGATGTCTATTTTAATGGCTATGTCCGCCTAAATAAGCTTGATGATGGCACCATCGTTCCCGTTCATGAGGATCCAACGATTGTTCGTGCGGTTCCTTATGATACGGGAATGGTTGGTTTCCGTAATGGAACAGTCAATACGTTAAGGCTGTGGGATGCTGAGATTCCACTTTCGGAAGAGAGCCTTTATCGTAGTATCGAGCAACGAAGAGCTATCCAAGATTTGACTTCTGTCTTATATCCAGATGATTCCAACGAAGAAGGTCGTCGTTTACGCTTGATGCAAGAATATTTCTTTGTTTCTGCAGGTGTACAAAGTATTTTACGCCATTTCAAAACGAAGCAGCAAAAAATGCAAAATTTAGATGAATTTGTTGCAATTCATATTAATGATACGCACCCTGCCATGTGTGTGGCAGAGTTCATGCGTCTGTTATTAGATGAGGAAAAAATGAGCTGGGAGCGTGCGTGGAATTTAACTGTCAAAGTAATGAGTTACACGAACCATACGATTATGTCAGAAGCTCTAGAAAAGTGGTCTGTGGAAATGTTGCAATCCATGCAACCTCGTATTTATCAAATAATCGAAGAAATTGATCGTCGTTTCGTAGAAGAAATGACGGGTGTTGTTGATTGGGAAGTGATTCAGCGGACCAGAATTATTTCTGACGGTTTGGTTCACATGGCACATTTGGCAATTATCGGAAGTCATAGTACAAACGGTGTTGCCAAGTTGCATTCTGATTTATTAAAAACTGTCGTGTTGCATGACTTTTACCGACTTTATCCAGATCGCTTTAACAATAAAACAAACGGCATTGCAGAGCGTCGTTGGTTACAACTAGCTAATCCCTCTCTCTCAACTGTCCTTGATAAAACAATTGGTCAAACATGGCGCTATGAGGCCAATGACTTGCATCTTTTAATGAATTATAGTGAGGATAAAGCTGTGCATAAGCAACTGCAACAAGCAAAGCAAGCCAATAAAGAACGGTTGGCAGCCTTTATCTTGCAAGAGACAGGGGTTAGAATCAATGAACATGCTATTTTTGATGTTCAAATCAAACGATTGCATGCCTACAAGCGGCAATTATTAAACTTACTTCATATTCTCACTCTTTATTTTGAAATCAAAGAAGAAGGGTTTACAGATATTCAGCCGCGCGTCTTTATCTTTGGTGCGAAGGCGGCTCCTAGTTACCATTATGCGAAATCGATTATTAAGGTCATTAATGAAGTAGGGAAAATGATTCAAGAAGATCCGGAAGTATCTGATAAATTAAGCATTGTCTTTTTAGAAGATTACAGTGTGAGTTTGGCGGAAGTCATTATACCCGCGGCCGATGTAAGTGAGCAAATTTCATTAGCATCTAAGGAAGCATCGGGTACGAGCAATATGAAATTAATGTTAAATGGCGCGATTACGATAGCTACTCTTGATGGGGCGAATATCGAAATTAGAGATGCAGTAGGAGACGAAAATATTGTTATTTTTGGTCTGACTGAATCACAGGTCTATGACTATTATGAGCAAGCAAACTACCATGCGTATAGTTACTACGAAGCCTTACCTAAACTAAAACGAGTCGTGGATTCTTTTGTGGATGGCACGATTGCCAATATTTACCAAGAAGGGAAAGAAATTTTTGATTCTCTTTTGACATACAACGATGAATTTTTTGTATTGCGAGATTACGAAGCCTATGTTAACGCGCAAAAAGAAATAGAAAAAGCCTACCAGAACCAAGAACGTTGGTTAAAAATGAGTTTAATCAATGTCGCCAATGCTGGTCGCTTTTCAGCTGACTATACGGTGATGAAATATGCAGAAGATATTTGGCAAATCGAAGCGAAGCCAAAGAGTCGCAAAGCAAAGGATGAGAAGTATGTCCCATATACGCTTTAATCCTTGGGGGGATTATTACAAACAGCCATTTGGTGCGATTGCTACCCATCATGAAGTGACTATCCGAATTTATGTGGCCTCTAGTGTTGAGCCATATGTCTATTGTCGTTATCGCAAAGAAGGTTCGGAAATCTTGCAACTTCCCATGGCAAAAATTGACACTCATTGGTATGAGCGCCGCTTCTCATTAACGGAGAAAGGGTTGTATTTTTACTCATTTATGATTCAAGAATCATTTGATCAATCGCTTACGACCGTTTATTATGGTGAAGAGGACAATTCCGATGGTATCGGCAAGTCTGTCGATCAATTGCATCAGCTAAAAGAATTTCAGTTGACTTGCTATGACGAAGAGGAGTATGTTCCTTGGTATGTAGATGGCGTGGCTTATCAAATTTTTCCAGACCGCTTTCACAGTCATCTCGCGAATCATCAATTGCTAGTTGATCGAAAGAAGACCTTTATTTACGGCAATCAATCAGACCGTCCGATGTATATTAAAAATCAAGCGGGAGATGTCGTTCGGTGGGATTTTTTCGGGGGAACATTAAAAGGAATCGAAGAAAAAATTCCCTACTTGCTAGACTTAGGTGTCACGATTGTCTATTTAAATCCTATTTTTTTGGCTGATAGCAATCATCGCTACGACACAAACGACTATTTTGAAATTGATTCATTGCTTGGCACGAAGGAAGATTTCGTGTCGCTTATCCAAGCACTACATCAAAATAATATCCGAGTGATTTTGGACGGGGTGTTTAGTCATGTGGGGAAAAATAGTAGATATTTCAATCAAGATGGACGCTATGGGAATAATGTAGGTGCTAGTCGTACTCAAGCGAGTGAGTACTATCCATGGTTTACCTTCACTGATTATCCTTCCGATTATCAATCTTGGTGGGGGATTAAAGATTTGCCTGAAGTCAATAAAGAGTGTCAGTCTTTTCAAGAAATGATTTATGCTGGCGAAACTAATGTGATTGACTATTGGACGTCGATGGGAGTTGATGGATGGCGCTTAGACGTGGCAGATGAGCTACCGGACGTGTTCATTGAAGGCATCCGAGCCACATTGGCTAAGTACGAACACAAAATTTTGATTGGGGAAGTCTGGGAAGATGCCTCAAATAAGATTTCGTATGGAAATCGTAGAAACTATGTCTTTGGCGATAATCTGCAAGGCGTTATGAATTATCCGTTTCGTGAAGCAGTATTAGATTTATTGTTGCATCGCTCTTCAGTCAATCAGATATGCCGAAAACTAACTCGTTTGCTTGAAAATTATCCGCTTCAGTTTGTTTTGCAGTCGTTAACAAATGTCGGAACACATGATACCAAGCGTATCTATTCTGAGCTTTACGAAAATGAACACAAATTTTTATTAGCGTTAAGCTTATTATTTGTCCTTCCAGGTGTTCCTTGTTTGTATTATGGCGATGAGAGGCAGATGAAAGGTGAGGCAGATCCGGACAATCGAGCATTCTTTCCTTGGCATAATGAAAACCAACGAGTTGTGCAATTTTGTCAACGGTGGATCAATTATAGAAAGGCACATCGTTCGTTACAAAGGGGCGATACCAATTTTTTCTATCAAGGAGAACTATTTGGTTGCTTGCGTATTTATGAAGATGAATGGACGGTCTTATTCTTGAATCCATCTGAGAGAGAGCAAACCATTGATTTTCATGGCATTCACTGGTTAAGAAGTGTGGATGTGACGAATCAATTTATTGAACGTGTAACCAAGCAGCTACCTGAAAAAATAGCAGGCAGCGATTTTTGGTTAGCAACCTTTAAAGATGAACAAAAAATAGGTGGTCAGATCAATGGGTAGAAATCAACAAAGAAAGAAACTGCAAAAAAAGAAAAAACTAGAAAAAATTACCCTAGCAACGATTCTTTTGGTCGTTGTTATTGGGATTATATGGGTCGCAAGGATGGGGCGGACAACGGAAACTGTCCAATCTACTATAAGTAGCACAACAACTTCGCAAACCGAAACAGCTGAGCAAAAATTTTTAAAAAATGTTGATTTACAGTCGTGGGAGATACTGTTAGTCGGTCCAGATCATAAGCTAACGACAAGCATTGATGAAGCTACGACATTAGCAACAGTTGGCGCATTTCAAATGAACAAAAATATTGTGCCAGCTTTTGGAGAGTTAGAGGCAGCGGCCCAAGCGGCAGGCTATCCTTTAGTGATCGTTTCGGCGTATCGTTCAGTCGCCTATCAAGAAAAGATATTAAATGCTGCGATTCAACAAAAAATGGCGAGTGGGATGACGTATGACGAAGCGCTTGCCGATGCCAAACAAACAATGACCGAACCTGGGTACAGTGAACATCACACCGGCCTGGCTTTAGATGTAGTGGATCAAAGTTGGTACACGAACTATTCACCAGAGTTATTGCATTCGAATTTTGGACAAACTGACGGTGGCAAGTGGTTAGCGGCAAACGTAGCGCAGTATGGTTTTATCATTCGTTATCCTGAAGGGAAAATGGCAATTACTAAAATTGATTATGAACCGTGGCATATTCGTTATGTCGGTAAAGAGAATGCCGAGTACATGGTTAAAAACAATCTCACGTTAGAAGAGTTTGTTGAACAGGTTTCAAAAGTACAGCAAAAATAAAAAACAACTAGTAGTTGACACTCAATTAATTCTGGAGATCGGCTACTAGTTGTTTTTCTATCTCATGATCTATTTGGTATACTAAAGAAAAAGGTGGGGAGTATATGGATCAAAAAATTGAAACAGATCGTTTACTTTTACGGAAATTTGAGCAATCAGATGCCAAAGAGATGTTTGATCACTGGGCAAGCGATGAGGAAGCGACAAAGTATCTCACTTGGCCACCACATCGGTCTATAGAGACGGTCGAGGAACATTTGCGACTGATGATTGCTGAAAACCAGATAGATGGGTTATTTCATTGGGCGATTGTTGAGAAACAGTCCCAAAAGATGATTGGTCGCCTGGATGTCATTGCGTGCGATGAGCAGGTAAAAGTCAAAGAAATTGGCTATGTTTTAGGGAAGAACTGGTGGCACCATGGCTATATGACAGAAGCGTTGACTGCAGTTATTTCCTTTTTATTTGATTCTACGGATACCAATCGTGTGGAGGCCACTCATGACGAAGAAAATCAATTTTCGGGTATGGTGATGGCTAAAGCGGGTATGAAGTTTGAAGGAGTTCACCCCCAACGGAGTAAAAACAACCAAGGCATTGTCAATCAAGTGATGTATGGTGTCACGAAGGAACAATATTTGATTAAAAAAAATTCAAGCAAGACCATTTACCCCGTTGAACAACCAAACAAAGAGGTAATGGAGCTGTTATTATTGGCCGATCCTGATCCTTTGCAGATTGCCAATTATGGTGAGGTAAGCTATTTTGTCTTGTCGGTAGCCGATGAGCTTGTAGGCGCGATTGTTTTGGGAAATCAGCAGCCCGATTCAGTAGAAATAGTAAATCTTGTTATCAAGCCTTCTTATGAAAATCAAGGATATGGATCTTTTTTACTCTCCTTTGCTGAACAATTTGCTAGACAACAAGCAAAACAGAGTATCGTGATAAAAACGAGTACGACTAGTTTGAAACAATTATACTTGTATCAAAAGCTAGGGTTTCGTTGCATTGAAATTGTACCAAATTATTTCTTAAGGCACTACGAACAGCCAATTTTTGAAAATCAGTTGCCAGTCAAGGATCAAATCATTTTAAAAAAGCTCTTGATTAATTAATGAGGGAGGAAAAACTTATGAAAAAGAAAGCAATGGTTATTATCAATCCTAGCTCAGGTGGAGAACAAGCGGGTGAGTACCGTAAGCAGATTGAAGCAAAATTAAAGACGATGTTTGAAGAGGTCGAGGTAAAAGAAACAGAAAAAGAAGGCGATGCAAAAGAATTTGCTAGCTTAGCAGCAGATCAAGCGTATGACGCAGTGTTTGCGATGGGTGGCGATGGAACAGTCAACGAAGTCATTAATGGGTTGGCAGAAAAAGAACACCGCCCTCTTTTCGGGTTCGTACCATTAGGGACTGTGAATGATTTAGGACGAGCGCTAAACTTTTCAATGGATGCAAAAGAAGCCATCGAACAATTGTCATTGGATCGTTTAAAAAAATTGGACATTGGTAAAGTGAACGATGCCTATTTTATGAACGTGATTGCGGTTGGAACAATTCCAGAGGCTATCAATGATGTTGATTCAGAAGATAAAACGAAGATGGGAAAATTGGCTTATTTCGTTTCAGGTGTGAAGTATTTGTTGCAAAGCGATCGCTATGAATTTGATTTAGTGTTAGATGATGAAGCAGAGCAAGTCAAAAGCAGCTTGCTATTAATTGGATTGACGAATTCAATCGGTGGCTTTGAAACATTATTGCCAAAAGCAGACGTCGATGATGGCAACTTGCACCTGATGTATTTGAATGATCAATCCTTTTTGGATATGGTGAAAAGTGTACCTGAGCTAATCAAAGGCGTCGAAATTTCTTCTGAAAATGTGACGTACAAAACATTTAAAAAAGGAGAAATTGCCTTGCTTTCAGATGGAGAATTGGAAACCAATATCGACGGCGATCCAGGTGAGAATTTACCAATTAAAGTAGAAGTATTAGAAAATCATTTGACTGTATTTTATGGAGAAGAGAAGTGAAGAATGAATGGCAGATAAGCAATGGATTGTAAGAAGTGCTGAACTGACAGATGTGGCGGAGTTACTTCGAATCTATACACCTTATGTGGAGAAGACCGCAATCACATTTGAATACGATGTTCCGTCTATAGACGAATTTACCCAACGCGTCAAAACGATTCAGCAGAGATATCCTTATTTGGTTTGCGAATCAAGTGAAGGTGAGATAGTAGGTTATGCCTATGCGAGTACCTATAAAGGTCGGACAGCGTATGATTGGACTGTGGAGACAAGTATTTATATGGATCAATCATTGAAAGGTCGAGGTGCGGGTAGTGTATTGTATCATGCACTTGAAGAACAGCTCAAAAAGCAAAATGTCTATGTTTTGCTTGCTTGTATCACTGCTGGTAATGCCGAAAGTGTCGGTTTTCATGGAAAATTCGCCTATCGTGAAGTCGCATATTTTCCTAATTTAGGGTATAAAAATGGTGAATGGTTAGATGTATTATGGATGCAAAAAGAATTGCAACCCATACAGGGAAGTCCAAATCCATTTATACCAAATGAATTTGTTGGAGGGTAGGAAATGAGTTTGTTATATGTGGCATGTGGCATAGTCGCCGGCTTTTTAGGAGCATTATTGGGACTAGGGGGAGGCATTATTATTACCCCTATGCTGACGTTGGCTTTTGGCTTAGATATCAAATATGCAATTGGTGCAAGTGTCATTTCGGTTATTGCTACAAGTTCAGGTGCTAGTATTGCGTATCTTAAAGATGATTTATTGAATCTTAGAGTAGCCATGTTTTTAGAAATCGCGACGACTATCGGAGCCATTGTCGGCGCGTTATTGACAGGCATCTTTGCCCCACAGATTTTATATGTCTTTTTTGGGGCATTGTTGCTATTTTCAGCGTACAATATGGCGAAGAAAATTCTCTTTATAAAAAAAGACCATCTCTATCAAGGTCCAGTGAGTAAAACAGTCGCTCGGTTAAACTTAAATGGACGTTATTACGACAAACAGGAGCAGCGAGAAATCTCTTATGAGCTGACTCATTTGACTGGCGGGTTTTCTATGATGTTTGGTGCCGGGATTGCTAGTGGGTTATTAGGTATTGGTAGTGGTGCCTTTAAAGTGCTAGCCATGGATACGATTATGAAAATGCCCTTAAAGCCCTCAAGTGCGACAAGTAATCTAATGATGGGGGTAACAGCTGCAGCAAGTGCGACGATTTACTTGTTTAATGGATCAATTCAGCCGTTAATTGCTGGGCCAATTGCCATTGGGGTGTTAGTAGGAGCTAGTGTTGGGACAAGAGTTATGCCTAGACTTAAAGCCCGGACACTACGAATGTTGTTTGTGCCAGTCTTATTGTATTTGGGTGTCCAAATGATTGTGAAAGGAATGGGGTGGCTTAATTGAGTTCAGAAGAGGCAGAGTTAGCGCGAGTTGAAGCACTCATTGGGAAGATACTGGCCATTGGTACATATGGTTCAGCTTGTGTCCTTATTTTTGGTTTTGTCTTATCACTTCTTTTCCCAAATCAACCAGACATACAAGCTAAACAATTATTGTCGTTTTCTTTTTATTTAAATCAGTTGCTTGGTTTGCAAGCACAAGCAATTATTTATACCGGCTTGTTTTTATTGATTCTGACACCAGTCCTACGTGTCATTGTATCTATCTGGTCATTCGCCAAAGAAAAAGATTGGCTCTACGTGGGCATAACGGTCGTTGTTTTAATTGTGTTACTTAGTAGTTTTGTTTATGGTATGTATGAATAGCTAGTCAGCGCGGTGAGAAAGAGGAGCGTGAGAAAAATTGTCAAATCGTATGGAATCAATCTATCAATTTATGGTTGCTGACAGAGAAAACAAAAAAGGTGGAATCGGTTGGACAACGAAAGAATTGGCAGAAAAACTGGCTATGCAGCGTTCCAATGTCAGTAAGGATTTAAATGAATTAGTTCGGCAAGGAAAGTTAAAAAAATCGGATGGCCGTCCTGTAACGTATCACTTACTAGATTCACAGCATATTTCTTCTGACGCTCAAGTCGGTCGCCTTTTTCAGCAAGAAAAACACGTAAAAAGTTACAAAGAAGATCCTCCCAAAAAACCAACAAACCATTTGCTTCATTCTAAGCAAGATGTGTTTGCCAGTGTGATAGGGATTAATGGTTCGATGAAAAATGCCGGTGAACAAGCAAAAGCGGCCATTTTGTATCCACCTAAAGGCTTAAATTGTCTGATAACTGGTCCGACTGGTTCAGGTAAGACTTTTTTTGCTCACGCGATGTTTCAATTTGCCCGTCAAAATGAAGTCATCGGCGCAACGAAAGAATTAACTGTTTTTAATTGTGCAGACTATGCTCATAATCCGGAATTATTGATGAGTCATTTGTTTGGCTATGCTAAGGGAGCCTTTACTGGGGCGGATCATGATAAGCCAGGGATTATCGAAGAAGCAGATCAAAGTATGCTCTTTTTAGATGAAATCCATCGCTTGCCCCCAGAAGGACAAGAAATGATTTTTTATTTTATGGATCATGGCAAATATAGTCGTCTCGGAGAAAGTGGCAAAAATCGTCAGGCGAATGTGCGAATTATTGGCGCAACGACAGAAAATCCAACTTCAGCACTGTTGGGGACATTTTTACGAAGGATTCCGATCACGATTCAGCTTCCATCATTTGAAGAGCGACCCGACGCAGAAAAGATTGATTTAGTCCAAGTAATGGTCGCGCAAGAAGCCAACCGAATTGAACGAACCATTTCGTTAACTGAAGATGTCGTCAAAGCATTGATTGGTGGCGTTACGTTTGGCAATATCGGTCAACTAAAATCAAATGTCCAACTGGTTTGCGCTCGAGGATTTTTAAATCACATGTATCATGATCAAATTGATATCACACTTGAGGATATACCAGAAGGGGTGCGCAGTGGACTAGTTCAAATTGCCAACAAACGTCAGACCCAAGTGTCACTTGCTAAACTACTTAATCCTAAGATGGTGGTACATCCGGGTGATTCTAAAAGCAGTATTCAGACGGATTCGTATGAATTACCTTATAATTTGTACGATATTATCGGGGATAAAGCTGCGTTATTAAAAGCGGAGGGTGTCGACCAAGAGGCGATTCACCATTTTATTTCGACCGACATTAATATTCATTTGAAGTCGTTTTACAAAAATCATGGTTTTTCCTTTCAATCAGAGAATAAGTTAAGTGAATTTGTCGATGCAAAAGTAATTGATGTAACCAATAAGATTTATACAATGGTGGTTAAAAAAATTGGCGACGTTTTCCAACAGAACTTTTTATATGCAATGAGTCTCCATATTAGTTCATTTATGAAAAAAATACAGTTGGGTGACTTAAGATATTCCAACGACAATATTCGTGAAATGGTGGCTACTTATCCGGAAGAATTGGCCATGGCGCGAGAAATTCGCCTCTATTTATCTGAATACTTCCGGTTGGATATTCCGCAAGTAGAGGAGGACTATTTGGCGGTACTCTTAATTTCATTAAAGAATGCTACGATACATGGCCAAATAGGGGTCGTAGTTGCTGCGCATGGGGACAGTACGGCGACAAGCATGGTCGAGGTCGTCAAAAAATTATTAGAGGTAGACCACATTGCCGCCGTAGATATGCCGCTAGACATGTCGCCCAAAATAGCGTATGAAAAAGTTGTTCAAGCCGTGCAAAAGGTGAACCAGCGCAGTGGGGTCTTATTATTAGTCGATATGGGTTCGCTTGCGACATTCCAAGACCGTATCCAACGAGAAACAGGTATCACCATTCGGTCGCTTGATATGGTCACTACACCAAGTGTATTAGAGGCAGCCAGAAAAGCTTCAGTCCCTGGAAATGATTTGGAAAATATCTACGAATCGTTAAAAGAGTTCAGAGGCTACGGTCAATTAGGAGAAAAAAGTGTTGTGGTACCGAAAGAAATAAAAGTTAAAGCTATCTTAGCAATCTGTGCCTCTGGTGAAGGGACGGCTAAGCAAGTAAAAGAAATTATTGTAGAGGCTTTAAACCAGCACTATATTCACGATGTCGTCGTAGAAACACTGTCGATTGTTAATCTAACGAATGAATTGCCAAAGCTCTTAAAAGAATATGATGTCGTGGCGTCTACTGGCGTTGTGAATCCGAATATCGGGGCACCATTTATTTCATTGGAGCATTTTATCAATTCCGACATCGATGAACTAATAGAATATCTTTTCTTTGAACAAGAAGAAGATGCGATTCAGCAAGATTTTTCCTATGAAACTACTAATGAGTCTGTACGAAAACAAGCATGTAAACAATTTATTTCTGAAACCGTCACCTTTTTGAATCCTGATAAGGTGATTGATGCATTATGGAAGATGTCTGCGGAGATGGTCAAACAATTTTCTTTGCCAGATACAGATTATTCATTTCAAACAAACGTCTCAATCCATTGCAGTAGTATGTTGGAACGTATTTTGCTTAAACAGCCACTAAATGTCAGTGAGAGTGAAAAAGCTGAAGCGATGGCTTGGGAGGGATATCCAGCGCTTCACGAATTTATGCAGCAACTAGGGGCTATATTTCAATTGATCATTCCTATTGCCGAAGAATATTATTTAAGTGAAATGATACGCTACCGTCGAGAAGAGAGGGGTAGTGTATAAGTTCGAGTTAATTATACACTAAGCAATACACTAAAATTAGTGTATTGCTTTTTTTATTTCTTTAAAAAAAAGCGTCATATCGATCTTTTTTAGTGTATGAAAAGTTGGCATAGAAATTGCTTATGATAAAGGTGAAAGGAGTGTGGCGACATTCGTCAGAAAAACGAAATGGAGGGAACAAGTCATGACGATCCGTTTGGCACGCATCGACGATCGGTTGATTCATGGTCAGGTGGCAACAGCTTGGACGAAAGCAACTGGAATCGAGCGAATCATCGTAGTCGGTGATGAAGTAGCAAGAGATCCATTTCGAAAAGTATTGCTTAATGAAGCAGCACCGCCGGGTATCCGGACGAATGTTGTTTCGATTGAACAGCTCTTAAGGGTTTGTACGCATTATTTATTCATGCAACAACAGATTATGCTCTTATTTACAAATCCGCAAGATGTCGTTCGTTTGGTACAAGGAGGGATGTTTATTCATTCTGTGAACATTGGTGGGATGCGATTTCAAGCAGGCAAGCATATGGTGACGAACTTTGTGTCAATTGATGAAAAAGACAGACAGGCCTTTTATTATTTAAACCATCGAGGAATTGAACTGGAATTGCGTAAAGTACCAGCAGATCGCAAAGTGAACTTGATGGACTTGTTAGAGAAAGAAAAGAATGTTGCAAACAAAAATGTATAGGAGGGAAAAGAATGGTAGGAATTATCTTAGCTAGCCATGGCGAATTTGCCAAAGGAATACTACAATCAGCAACGATGATTTTTGGCGAACAAAAAGATGTTACCGCAGTTACGTTAATGCCTAGTGAAGGTCCTGATGACGTAAAAGCAAAAATGACTCAAGCTGTTGCGGGTTTTGAAAACCAAGATGAAGTCTTATTCTTAGTTGATTTATGGGGTGGGACCCCTTTTAATCAAGCGAATAGTTTGTATGAAGAACACAAAGATCAGTGGGCAATTGTTGCAGGTATGAATTTACCAATGGTTATTGAAGCATTTGCTTGTCGATTAAGTGAAACTTCCGCAAGAAAAATCGCCGCTCAAATACTTTCACCAGCGAAAGAAGGGGTAAAGGTTCGTCCGGATTCATTGGCACCAACAACGACAGCTGCCGTTCAACAAGTATCATCAGCCGGTGCACCAGGTACATTCAAGTATGTCTTAGCGCGTATCGATTCACGACTTTTACATGGACAAGTTGCTACTGCATGGACGAAAGAAACACAACCAACAAGAATTATTGTCGTGTCCGATAATGTAGCAAAAGATGAATTACGGAAAAAATTAATTCAACAAGCAGCTCCTCCTGGTGTGAAAGCACACGTTGTACCAGTAGAGAAGATGATTGAATTAGCAAAAGATGATAAACATTTTGGTGGTCAAAAAGCAATGTTATTATTTGAAAACCCTCAAGATGCTTTGCGAGCAGTCGAAGGTGGCGTTCCATTGAAGACAATTAATGTTGGTTCGATGGCACATTCAATCGGAAAAGTTCAACCGAATAAAGTATTAGCTTTTGATCAAAATGATATTGATACATTTAAAAAGCTGAAATCAGCTGGTATAACGTTTGATGTTAGAAAAGTGCCGAATGATTCAAAAGGTGATATGGATGATATCTTGCGTAAAGCACAGGAAGAATTAAACCGACAAAAATAGGGGAATCTTAAAGAAATGGAGGAACAACAATTATGGAATTAAATTTTATTCAGATTATATTAGTCATTGTTGTAGCATTTCTGGCAGGGATGGAAGGAATCCTCGATGAATTTCATTTCCATCAACCAGTTATTGCTTGTACACTGATTGGATTAGTAACAGGTAATTTATTGCCATGTCTAATCTTAGGTGGAACATTACAAATGATTGCACTAGGTTGGTCAAATATTGGTGCTGCTGTAGCACCTGATGCCGCTTTAGCAGCAGTCGCTTCAGCTATTATTCTTGTTTTAGGTGGACAAGGTGCGTCTGGTGTGTCTTCAGCCATCGCGATTGCCGTACCACTAGCTGTCGCTGGATTATTGTTAACTATCATCGTGAGAACAATTACGACAGCCTTTGTTCATTTTATGGATGCAGCGGCCAATGAAGGAAACATTGCTAAAATTGAATTTTGGCAAATTGCAGCCATTTGTTTGCAAGGTATTCGGATCGCTATTCCCGCTGCATTAATCTTAGCAGTTGGTGAAGGTCCTGTGAAAGCCATGTTAGAAGCAATGCCTACTTGGTTAACAAGTGGTCTAGCAATTGGTGGGGGGATGGTTGTAGCGGTTGGTTATGCGATGGTTATCAATATGATGGCAACCCGTGAAGTTTGGCCATTCTTTGCCATTGGTTTTGTCTTAGCAACCGTTTCACAAATTACTTTAATTGGACTAGGAGCAATTGGTGTATCATTGGCACTTATTTACTTGGCACTATCGAAACAAGGTGGATCTGGATCAAATGGTGGTAATACAGGTGATCCTCTAGGCGATATTATTGATAACTATTAAAGAAGGAGGCGACACAAGTTATGGAAAATAAAATTCAATTAACGAAAAAAGATCGTATCTCTACTTGGTGGCGTTCTACATTCCTTCAAGGATCATGGAATTATGAACGGATGCAAAATGGTGGCTGGGCATATACAATGATTCCGGCTATCAAGAGATTGTACCCAAATAAGGAAGATAGAATTGCGGCATTGAAGCGTCACTTAGAATTCTTTAATACCCATCCTTATGTAGCATCACCAATTATTGGGGTGACTTTGGCTCTTGAAGAAGAACGTGCAAATGGTGCTCCAGTCGACGATGTTACGATTCAAGGGGTAAAAGTTGGGATGATGGGACCTTTAGCAGGGGTTGGTGATCCGGTATTTTGGTTCACAGTGAAACCAATCCTAGGCGCTTTGGCAGCATCTTTGGCTATGGGTGGTAGTATCATTGGTCCGATTCTTTACTTTGTCGCATGGAATGCGATTCGGATGGCCTTCATGTGGTATACACAAGAGTTTGGTTACAAAGCTGGATCAAAAATCACGGAAGATTTATCAGGCGGTGTCTTACAAGATATTACAAAAGGTGCGTCGATTTTAGGGATGTTTATCCTAGGTGCCCTAGTAAATCGCTGGGTTTCTGTTTCGTTCAAACCAACCGTATCTTCCGTTAAATTAGACACAGGTGCATATATTGATTGGGACAAATTGCCTTCGGGTGCCGCTGGTATCAAATCGGCATTAGAGCAACAAAGTGCAGGCTTATCTTTGTCTGATACAAAAGTAACAACTTTGCAAAACAACTTAGATAGTTTAATACCAGGTCTTGCTGCTTTATTAATTACCCTTGCTTGTATGTGGTTATTAAAGAAAAAAGTTTCACCAATCTTGATTATTTTAGGCTTATTTGTTATCGGTATTGTCGCTCACTTGATTGGGTTAATGTAAAAACTAGACTAGGGCGATGCCATGCGCTAAGTGGCATTGCTCTGTTTTTTTTGTTATACTGAGACAAACTAGGAGGATGGCAATGGTTCAATCACTGAATGCGAAAGTGGATTTAGTAAAAGATGGTACGTCATTTACAGGATTAAATGAATATGGCAAGATCATGATTGGCGACAAAGCATTTGAATTTTATAGTGATCGCGATGCAAAAAAATTTATTCAAATTCCATGGGAAGAGGTGGATTGTGTCGTGGCCTCAGTGCTATTTAAAGGGAAATGGATTCCGCGCTTTGCACTAAAGACTAAAAAGAGTGGCACGTATACGTTTTCCGCAAAAAATCCCAAGCAAGTGTTACGTGCAATTAGAGAATATGTTCATCCTGACAAAATGGTGCGATCATTAGGTTTTTTTGATGTTTTAAACAATTCTTTTAAAGCAATCGGCAAAAAAAGACAAAAGAAAGAAAAAGATTGATGAAAATCAATCTTTTTTTGTGTCTTTTAACTTATTTGTTTAAAGTTTGTTATAATAAGATAGATTACTTTATGAAAGAAGGAAGAACAATGTCACGAGTAGAAAAATTACGTTCTGCGATGAAAAATGAAGGAATTGATGGCTTTTTAATAACAAGTCCTTACAATTTACGTTATTTAACCAATTTTACAGGTACGACTGGTTTAGCAGTCATTACCTTGACAAACGCTTATTTTGTAACGGATTTTCGTTATACTGAACAAGCAGCAAAACAAGCGCAAGAATATAAAATCGTGAAAAATACAGGCCCAATCTTTGACGAAGTCGCCCAACTTTGCCAAAAAGATGGGATTAAATCATTAGGTTTTGAGGAAGCCTTTGTCAGTTTTGCGCAATATGGCCAGTTAGAAGAACTAATCAAAACCTCTGAATTAGTGCCAATCTCGGGTATGATTGAAGAATTGCGTGAAATGAAAGAAAATCATGAAGTTGATACAGTCAGAAAAGCTTGCGAAATTGCAGATAAAGGAATCGAACATATTTGGAATACAATCAAACCTGGGATGACTGAAATTGAAGTAGCCAATCAATTAGACTTTTATATGCGTTCACTGGGCGCGACGTGTGTGTCATTTGATACGATTGTTGCTAGTGGCTTACGCTCTGCGATGCCACATGGCGTTGCCAGTGAAAAAGTTATTGAGAAAGGCGATTTAATTACGATTGACTTTGGTTGTTATTATGACGGCTACGTTTCAGATGAAACAAGAACATTTGCCGTTGGAGATCCAGGTCAAAAACTAAAAGATATCTACCAAATCGTGCTAGAAGCGAATTTAAAAGTAATTGATGCAGCAAAACCAGGTATGTCAGGTATTGAGCTAGATGCAATTGCCCGTGATCATATTGCGTCATTTGGTTATGGTGAAGCATTTGGTCATTCGACCGGTCATGGCATTGGTCTTGAGATTCATGAAGGACCTAATGTATCGTTCCGTGCGGATAAACGATTTGTTCCAGGTAATATTATTACTGATGAACCCGGAATTTACTTGCCTGGAATCGGTGGCGTGCGAATTGAAGATGACTTGCTAATCACAAGCACTGGTAATGAAGTGTTAACGAAGTCTTCAAAAGAATTCATGATTTTATAATAGTTAGCTAGTTCTGCTAGTAGTTTTTATAGCGAAAAAGGCTAGAAAATGATACACTAGTACCGAAGTTCTTGCACATTCTTTCTGTTTAGTTTAAAAAATGATGGATGGTTTTCGAGAACGCATGGAGTATTTTCATATCAGTATCGAAAGTGCAAAGAGATGGAGGAATTCATAATGGTTGAAGAAAAAAGCTTCGTATTAGATACGAATCATGAACTAGGTGAAATAGTCATTGCGCCTGAAGTCATCGAAGTAATTATTGGTATTGCTGCGGCTACTGTTGAAGGTGTTTATGGTATGAGAGGCACATTCACGACAAATGTAAATGAACTATTAGGACGTAAAGCTCATGGCAAGGGCGTTCATCTGACCATTGACGAAGATGGGATTAAGGTGGATTTGTATTGCTATATGAAATATGGCGTGTCCGTTCCGAAAGTAGCGATGGATATCCAACAAAGCGTGAAGCAACAAGTGCTATTTATGACTGATGTAGAGTTGATGGAAGTGAACATCCACGTGGTGGCCATTGTTCCTGAAAAGGCTGAAGAGTTGGATTTAAATGAATTATTTGAAAATGATGAGGACGAAAATGAGTAAAGAATTATCCAGACATGATATTCGGGAGATGGCAGTACAGTCGTTATTCCCTCTAGATTTTAATACAGAATTTTCAAAACAAGATGCGATTGCACATGCGATTGAAGTGAATCAATATGATTTGTTGGATGAAGAGGAAGAAAACTTTGTCCCTGATTATCTTGATTGGCTGGTATCCGGTGTGTGCGAGCACAAAAATGAACTTGATAAGGAAATCGAATCTTTTTTGCGTCCAGGCTGGAAAATTGGTCGCTTGGCGAAAATGGATGTTACGATCTTAAGACTAGCAATTTTTGAGATGCAACATGCTGAGGATGTTCCGAATAAAGTTGTTTTGAATGAAGCGATTGAATTAACAAAGACATTCAGTGATGATCAATCTCGCAAATTTGTAAATGGTGTCTTGTCTTCAATTAATAACAAATTAGAAGCTGATGGCGAATAGCCCAGCTTCTTCTTTTTAGATTTATCAAATGAGAAAAAATGAGTCAACTCTACTCACTCTACTATGACTATGGTAAAATGAAAAAAATAAAAGGGGTGTGGCAACTTTATGACAACAATTATTGACGGTAAAGGGTTAGCAGAAAGATTGCAACAAGAATTAAAAGAAACTATCGCCAATGATTCTCTCGAGAATCCACCAGGCTTGGTCGTTATCTTAGTCGGTGACAATCCTGCGAGCCAGGTGTATGTCCGTAACAAAGAACTAGCAGCGAAACGAATTGGCATTCATTCCAAAGTGGATCGTCTGCCTGCCTCGGTGACAGAAGAAGCGTTATTGGCAAGAATTGATCAATACAATCGTGATGCGGCGTTTCATGGTATTTTGGTGCAATTGCCTTTACCGATTCAGATTGACGAAGAAAAAGTGTTGGATGCGATTGATCCGAAGAAAGATGTCGATGGCTTTCATCCGTTAAATTTAGGGAAATTATTTTTAGGGAAGCCCGAAATGATTCCTTGTACACCCTATGGCATCATGAAGATGTTTGATGCGTACCACATTCCGCTTGAAGGGAAAAAAGTGGTTGTAGTAGGTAGAAGTAATATTGTCGGAAAACCCATGGCGCAACTACTTTTGGCCCGTCATGCGACGGTAACGATTGCCCACTCTCGTACGGAAGATTTAGCAGCATTGACCCAAACGGCTGACATCTTAATTGTAGCCATTGGTCGAGGAAATTTTATTACCAAAGAATTTGTTAAGCCAGGAGCTGTTGTAATTGATGTAGGGATGAATCGAGATCAAGATGGCAAGCTGGTTGGAGATGTTGCATTTGACGAAGTGGCACCAATGACATCATTTATTACGCCAGTACCGAAAGGGGTTGGTCCAATGACGATCACCATGTTGATAATTCAAACGTACGAAGCAGCCAAAAGGCAGGAGAATGCAGTGTGAGTGAACAATATTTAAGTATTACCGCGATGACCGCCTACTTAAAGCGTAAATTTGATGCAGATCCTTACTTAGAACGTGTGTATCTGACGGGTGAAATTTCTAATTTTCGTTTAAGACCCAATCATCAGTATTTTAGCCTTAAAGATGAACATGCAAAACTCTCAGCGGTCATGTTTAAGGGAGCATTTCAGAAGTTGTCCTTCCAACCAGAGGAAGGGATGAAGGTATTGGTCATTGGCCGCATATCTTTATTTGAGTCGAGTGGGAGTTATCAACTGTATATTGAACACATGGAGCCAGATGGCGTGGGAGCATTGTATCAAGCTTACGCACAATTAAAAGAGAAATTGGCCAAAGAAGGCTTGTTTCAACTGCCTAAGCAAACCCTACCAGCCTATCCGAAGCGAATTGCGATTTTGACTTCACCTAGTGGGGCAGTCATCCGGGATATTATTACGACAGTGCGCCGACGTTACCCAATTGTGCAGCTTGTGTTATATCCGACAGTGGTTCAAGGGGAAAAAGCTGCCGGTGAATTGATCAAGAATATTCAGCGGGTGGAAGAGGATGGACAGTTTGATACGATGATTATTGGTCGTGGTGGTGGATCGATTGAGGACTTATGGCCATTTAACGATGAACACTTGGCTCGCACCATCGTAGCGGCCAAGACGCCAATTATCTCGTCAGTGGGTCACGAGACGGATACGACAATTGCTGATTTGGTTGCTGATGTCCGTGCTGCGACACCGACTGCGGCAGCTGAACTAGCCGTACCTGTTTTAAGTCAGGAGCTACTGAGAGTAGAAGAAATAAAAATGAGGGTGCAGCAAGCCTTTTTGTATCAGCTAGAAAGACAAAAACAACGCTACGCAAAAGCCATTCATTCCTATGTTTTTCGGCAACCAAATCGCCTGTACGAATCTAAGGCACAACAGTTAGATATAGCTTCGCAACGCCTTAGTCAGCAAATGCAAAGCGTGTTTTTCGCAAAAAAACAATCGGCGACTGTAGTGATGAATCGCTTGTCCTATCAACCATTGATGCGTGTGTATGAGCGTGAGGTACAAGAACAACGGTATTTGGATGAACGCTTAAAAAAAGCAATGAATCAAGCGTATTTAGCTCACACACAACGAGTCAATCATGCCATTCAATCGCTTGATTTGGTTAGTCCGTTGAAGATTATGAACCGAGGCTATAGCTATGTTTCTAAAGATGACGAAATCGTCAAATCGGTAGTAGATATCGCTGTAGATGATTTATTAACTATTCATCTAAGTGATGGCACAATCCAAACGACCGTAGTGGCAACGCATGAGGAGGGGAAAGAATGACCGCAACATTTGAAGAATCATTAGCAGAATTAGAAAAAATTGTCGCACGCCTTGAGCAAGGTGATGTGCCATTAGAAGAAGCACTGGATGTTTTTCAGCAAGGGATGGTTTTAAGCAAACAATGCAAGGAAACATTGGAAAATGCAGAAAAAACATTAACAAAACTAATGACGGATAACAACGAAGAAGTTCCTTTTGAAGAAGGCGATGCTAAATGATCGAAAAGCAAGCCTTCTTAGAGTCCGTCGAAATGACGATGCTTACTGCAATTAGTGAACAAACCAATGAGGAACAATTGGCTGAAAGTATGCGTTATTCAGTTGAGGCTGGTGGGAAACGAATTCGACCACTTCTTTTGGCTAGTACATATGCGTTGTATCAAAAAAATGTGTCGCAGGCGGTGTGCCAAGTTGCTGCGGCGGTTGAATTGGTTCATACGTACTCATTAATTCATGATGATCTGCCAGCAATGGATAATGATGACTTAAGAAGAGGAAAACCAACCAATCATAAAGTGTTTGGTGAAGCACTAGCGATTTTAGCAGGTGATGGACTATTGACTTTAGCCTTTCAAGTGTTAGGCCAAGCGGAACTAGCCGATGACAAGAAAGTTGCCTGTCTGACTTTGCTTGCTCAAACGGCCGGAACATTGGGAATGGTGGCAGGTCAGGCTGCGGACATTGAAGCAGAAAGAAAACAACTGTCACTTGAACAATTGCAAGGAATTCATGCACGAAAAACAGGCGAGTTGATTCGTTTTTCGGTGATCGCTGGAGGCATTATCGGTGGGGCTTCAGCCAAAGAGCAAGCGCAGTTAGATAGTTTTGCACGTAAACTAGGATTGGCTTTTCAAATTAAAGATGATTTGTTAGATGTCTTAGCTACCACTGAAGAACTTGGAAAGACAGCCCATCGAGACAGTGTCTTACAAAAAAGTACCTATCCGCAATTATTGGGTGTCCAAAAAGCAAAAGACGAGTTAACTAAGCAAGTGAACGAGGCACGGTCGATTGTACAAGACTTTGCTGAAAAAGGCTATCAGACGGATGCATTAGAAGCAATGATGGAAAAGTTCACTTTATGATAGAAAGAGGAAAACGATGAAGAAAGAACGGGTAGATGTTTTAGCTGTTCAACAAGGGTTATTTGAAACACGAGAGCAAGCCAAACGAGGTGTTATGGCGGGGCTAGTCTATATCGAAAAAAATAAAGAACGTCTTGATAAACCAGGCGAGAAGATCGACAATCAAACAATTCTTGAAATAAAAGGCAAAAAGTTACCATATGTTTCAAGAGGTGGCTTAAAGTTGGAGAAGGCCTTAAAACAATTTGATTTCTCAGTGAAGGACAAGCGCGTTCTTGATATCGGCGCCTCGACCGGGGGCTTTACGGATGTAGCATTGCAAAATGGGGCTGTATTAAGTTATGCTTTGGATGTAGGATACAACCAATTGGCATGGAAGTTGCGTCAAGATGAACGCGTCGTTGTCATGGAGCGCATGAATTTTCGCTATGCAACACCTGCGGATTTTCAATTTGGTACGCCAGAAGTCGCTACAATTGATGTATCATTTATTTCATTAAAATTAATCTTGCCGACGTTGCATCAGATTTTGCTTGATAGAGGTGATGTGATGGCATTGATTAAGCCTCAATTTGAAGCTGGCCGTGAAGCTGTAGGGAAGCACGGAATAGTCCGCGATCCGCAGACGCATCGAGCAGTGATTGAGATGATTGTTTCGTTTGCCACGAATGAATGCTTTGATGTAGAAAATTTGTCCTATTCACCAATTACAGGTGGGGAAGGCAACATTGAGTTTTTGATTCATTTGAAAAAAGCTAGCCAAAAAGGCCAAATAGCTTCAACAGTTTCCATTGACGATGTCGTTATTGAAGCACACAATCAATTAACTTAAAGAAGTGAAAATACATGTTACACAAAAGGTAAAACCATTTGAGTAAAATGGATGAAGCCATTTGTGATATGTATTTTTTCTTTTTCCCAAAAATCACGAACAATTAGTTTTCTTTCATGCTTTCTAATAGACCTTTTCAATAAGCAAAAAATACGCTATCATAAGTGAGAAATAGAAGGAGGGACGCGGATGAAAAAAAAAGAACGGCATCGTCTAATTACGCGACTGTTGCTAGAGATGGACATCCAAAAACAAGAACAGTTTGTGCAAGTGTTGCAAGAACGTGGCATTCATGTGACGCAAGCAACTGTCTCAAGAGATATAAAAGAATTAAAATTAGTCAAAGTCCCTTCAGAATTGGGTGGGTACCGCTATAGTCTTCCTGCTCAAAATGAAGAAGAACAGGCGATGAAATTAGATAAATTATTAAAAAACGCCTTTATTCATGTTAAAAAGATGGACAAATTTGTTCTGTTACAGACAATTCCAGGTAATGCAGTAGCCATTGCACCACTAATTGATCGTCAATACAATGATGATTTATTTGGTATTTTAACAGATGATGATAAAGTATTGATGATCTCAAACTCACAAGAGGCATGTAATGACTTGTTTACATGGTTAAAACAATACGAGCACTAAAAGGTTGGTGAGTAAATGTTAGTCGAAATGACGATTGAAAATTTTGCGATTATCGAGTCGTTGACGCTTTCTTTTCATGAAGGCATGACGACATTAACAGGTGAAACAGGTGCAGGAAAATCGATTATTATTGATGCGCTAGGTCTTTTAGCAGGCAGCCGTGCTTCGGTCGATGTGATTCGTCAGGGGGCAGATCGCTGCCATCTAGAAGGCGTCTTTGACTGGCCGAAAAACCCACAATTTTTTGCCCTCATGCAAGAACTACTAGTGAATCAAGAAGAAGACTATCTGGTCGTACAGCGCGACATTGCGCTGAATGGCAAGTCAATTTGTCGTGTAAACGGCCATGTCATGACATTGGCCAATTTAAAACGCATTGGTCGTTTTTTGGTGGATATACAAGGTCAAAATGAACATCAATCACTCTTGCAGGCCGATCAACACCAGCGCTTGTTAGATGAATTTGGTGGTAGTGACTTTCAGCTTGCTCTCACAGAATACAAAGCCTTGTATAAAGAATGGCAAGCATTAGCCAAAACAGTACTTTCTCGCAAGAAAAATGAACAGTCTTATGTTCAAAGATTGGATATGTTACGGTATCAAGTTGATGAAATTGAGCAGGCAGAATTGGTTTCTGGTGAGGAAGAGTCTTTAACTGAAGAACGTGACAAATTACTAAACTTTCAAAAAATAGTTGATGCATTTGCAAGTGTACATCAGCTACTTAGTACTGATGATCATGGTGTCTTAGACAATGTGAGTCTGGCAGCGAATGAATTAGAAAGCGTGGCGTCGTTTGGGAAAGAGTATGAATTATTGTCAGAGTCACTAACGACTGTTTATTATCAACTACAAGATGTTGCAGCTGATTTGTCCCGTCAAATGGACATACTTGAGTTTGATGAGCAACGCTTGCATCAAATCGAGGATAGACTGGAGATCATTCATCAGCTTAAAAGAAAGTATGGTGAGTCAGTAGAATTTATTTTAGCGTACTATGAGAAGATTTCCCTTGAACTATTAGAGACCGCACAATCTGATGGGCAGCTCGATCAGCTTGAATCGCTAGTAAAAGAGAAAGAGGAGCAGGTAGCGAAAAAAGCAGCAATCCTGCATGAAAATCGTAAAGAAATTGCGCGTCGTTTAGAAAAAGCAATCATGAACGAGTTACGTGAACTGTACATGGAGCATACGCAATTTGCCGTCCGTTTTGAGGCGCTATCTCAAGGATACAACGAATTTGGAAAAGATGACGTTTTGTTTTATTTATCTGCTAATCCAGGTGAGCCGTTGCGCCCACTAGAAAAAGTAGCTAGTGGTGGTGAGATATCTAGGATTTTACTAGCCTTAAAGACGGTCTTTTCAACCAGTCAGGAATTAACAAGTATTGTCTTTGATGAAGTAGATACTGGTGTGAGTGGACGAGTAGCCCAAGCAATTGCTGAAAAAATTTCGCAAATTGGTCGCCGCTCGCAAGTTCTATGTATTACGCATTTGCCTCAAGTTGCGGCTTTTGCTGATTTTCAATATTTTATCTCAAAGACGGTTCAGAATAATCGAACCAAGACCACCGTCGTTGAACTGACGAAAGAGGAACGCGTGGAAGAAATTGCCCGCATGTTAGCGGGTGCTGAAGTCACGACGTTAACAAAAGAGCATGCAAAAGAGCTCTTACGATTAGCTCAAAAAAGTCACAGATAGCAAATTTTAGCCGATTGAGAGATAAAAAAAGAAGCTGAAACGATTTTTTTGCCATCGTTTCAGCTTCTCTTTTATTGAATACTTGTAATAGCACCCAGAACAATCGATCCAATTGTAAGAATTAACATGGTCCAAACAACCACCATCGTAATTTTAGCAAATCTACTTTTTTTCTTTTTTTCACTCATTGTATTCATCCTTTTTTTGTCATTAGAGTCATTTTACAACCTTCTATACGATAACTCAAGCCAGAGGGGAGAATTACAAAAGATTTTTCTTTTTAAGATAGCGCATGGCAAGGACGCAAAGCAAAACAGTTCCGCCAGCAATGAGCCAAAAAGCTCCCTTTGAGTTGGCAAATGGAAGAGAGACATTCATTCCGTATATTCCTCCGATTATCGTAGGAATGGTTAAGACTAGTGTTAACGAAGTGAGGATTTTCATGACGTTATTCAAATTATTTGAAACAATCGCTGAGAAGGTATCGGTAATTTGGCTGACTAAACGCAGATGAATTGTAGCAGAGGTTACTGCTTGCTTTGTTTCTATTAGGACATCTTGTAAGTGATTGTGTATGGCATGATTTTTTTTCAGTAAAGCAATCTCCGAGAAATCAGATAGAGTTGCTAAGTTGTTTTTTGTAGCTGATTCAATTAATACCAAACTTTTTTGAATGTCTAACATTTGATACAATTGCTTATTTTCAGTGGATACTTTAATTTGGCCTTCTAGCTCTGATAATTGCAACTTTATTTTTTTCAGATAACGGTTAAAAGACAAAACAAGCTTCCATAAAATTTGAAGGACCAAATTCATTTCGACAGACATATCATTTTGTTGAAGATAGACGTCGGGCAATTCATCGAAAAAAATCGGCGGATATTTTGAGACGGTTAGGACTTTTTTTTCAGGTGTAAAGATGATTGCCAATGGATAGGTTTCGTATTGAGGATAGCCATTGGGACTTGTTAAGGCATGCGGGTATTGTAACAGCAATAATGCTGCTCGTTCAAAAATCGTCTGCTCCAATCCTTCATACCGAGAATTTTCGGCATCGTCTAAGATTGCAGTTAGATAATCCATAGGTAAATGGTAATTTGTAGAAATTGTCGTCAACTCGTCGGAAGTCGGATTCTCAATATGTAACCAAAAAACTTCTTTCGTGTCAGCATCCTGTTTTTTTAACTGATCTTGATTAAGGGCGTAATAATGAATCATAGTAACCTCCTAAATAGTTTCGAAATAGTTGGAATTTTTAACAAAATGAAATACTCGTGTAAACAAAATGAAGTATAGTATAGCTAATACAATAGAAAGGATTTATCCTAATGAAACCTTTTACTCTAGATTTACTTGTTTGGTACATTTACCCTATTATAGCAATTATCGGGGCTAAATTCATCGTTTCCTTTTTTCACTTAAATCAAAAATATCAATTGAAAGCACCGGATATCGCGACACCTCTGTTGATGATTGGTCTGTATTTCTTCTCGACTGCAGCACTAGGTAGAAGTGTGATTGCGTATTATTTTATTTCCATTATTTTATTAGGAATGGGCTTAGTATTGATTCACGCTTATTTTTTTGACGAAGTACATTATGGGCGACTATTTAAAATGTATTGGCGAATGACATTTTTGCTTACAATTTTTTTATATGGTGTCCTGTTATGCTGGAATATTTTCGCTTTAGTTGCTTAAGTTTGGTTCATTTTGGATTAGAAAAATAGCTCAAACTTAAAAGGTAAAAATAAGTCAAAAAAAGTCTTAACTTTTCAGATATTTTGTGGTAGAAAGTGGGGGATTGTGGTAGACTTTATTTATCGAGTGGTAGATAGGGGGTCCTAGCGATGTTGATGGGTGAATTTCAACATTCGATTGATGCAAAAGGTCGCCTAATAGTCCCTGCAAAATTACGTGAACAGCTCGGTGAGAAGTTTATTGTGACGCGAGGACTAGATGGGTGTCTATTTGGCTATCCGTTGAGTGAATGGAATCAGCTTGAAGCAAAGCTAAGTGAAATGCCCCTTGCAAAGAAAGATGCGCGGACATTCGTTCGTTTCTTTTATTCTGCAGCAACTGAATGTGAAATAGATAAACAAGGAAGAATTAATATCCCCACGACGTTGCGAGAGCATGCAAAATTGACAAAAGCTTGTGTAATTATTGGGGTAGCCAATCGTATTGAAATTTGGGATGAAGAAAAATGGCACGCTTTCTCTGAAGAAGCGGAAGAAAACTTTGATGAAATAGCAGAAACCATGATTGATTTTGGGTTGTAGAAAGAGGAAAAGCATTGGAATTTCAGCACTATACGGTCTTAAAGAAAGAGACAGTAGAAGGATTAGCTATTAAACCAGATGGCATTTATGTGGATTGCACACTAGGAGGTGCGGGCCATAGTGAATATCTATTAAGCCAATTAGGACCAGATGGACATTTATACGCCTTTGATCAAGATCAAAAAGCGCTGGATTTTGCTAAACAACGTCTACAAAGCTTTGTCGATAAAGGTCAAGTGACCTTTATTAAGAGTAATTTTCGTGAGTTGAAATCAAAACTAGCCGAATTAGACGTTATGAAAGTCGATGGTATTTTATACGATTTAGGTGTATCGTCACCACAATTAGATGAAGCCGAACGGGGATTTAGTTACCATCAAGATGCGCCATTAGATATGCGAATGGATCAATCAGCGAGTTTCTCAGCTCATGATTTGGTGAATACATATTCCTACAACGAGTTAGTTAAAATCTTTTTCCGCTATGGAGAAGAAAAATTTTCAAAACAAATTGCTCGTGAAATTGAACGAGTACGGGCAAATCAACCAATTGAGACAACATCTGAGTTAGTGGAAATTATTAAGACAGCTATACCGGCTCCAGCTAGACGCAAGGGTGGACATCCAGCTAAAAGGATTTTCCAAGCAATACGGATTGCTGTGAATGATGAACTAGGTGCAGTTGAAGAGTCACTAGAGCAGGCCATAGAATTGCTTGCAATCCATGGCCGCATTAGTGTTATTACCTTTCACTCATTGGAAGATCGCTTAGTAAAAAATATGTTTAAAGAATACAGTCAAGTCAAGGAGTTACCGCCTGGTTTGCCCGTTATTCCTGATGAATATCAACCAATGCTGACAGTAATTAATCGTAAGCCAATCACGGCAAGTGAATTGGAGCTAGAAGAAAATAATCGGTCTCGTAGTGCCAAGCTACGAATTGTCGAAAAAGTAAAAGAGGGAGAGAGTTAAGGTATGGCTGAATTGAAAATCAAAGACTTACATACACAATTATATGATACCAATCTTCAGCCAGATCAACAAAAAGTCTATGAAGAAATTCATCGCCCAGAAGTGATCCATGTACCAACTTCTCCATTCACAAGATTAGCAAAACTAAGCAAACTTGAAAAATGGTTGACATCTGCTATCATTTTTGGAGCGATTGCTTTGGGACTTTTGGCAATCAATTTACGGACACAAATTAGCTCAGTTGAAAATACAATTACGACGATTCAAAACAAAATTGATGATGCAAATACAACGAAAACAGATTTGCAACAAGAAAAAAATGAGTTGTCAAAAACCGAGAGAATTCAAAAAATCGCTGAAGAAAAAGGATTGTCAATCAAAGAGGATAATTTAAGGAATGTGAAGTAAATGAGTTTAAAAAAAAAGATGAAGCGATATTTCAATAAGAAAAACAAATCACCAAAGAACAATCGCAAAATTGTGGGAATTATTTTATTTTCCATGACATTTGTGATGTTCTTTTTATTTGTTATTCAGCTGTCAAAAATCGCCGTTATAGGGAAAGTCAATAATGTATCACTAGCAGAAAAAACAAAACAATTGTATCAAGGAAGTACCGTTGTCAAGGCTAAGCGAGGAACTATTTATGATCGAAATGGTATTGCCATTGCTGAGGATGCGACTTCCTATTCGGCATACGCAACACTATCAAAGACCTATACGAGTGGAAATAAAAAACTATATGCCCAAGAAAAAGACTTTGAAAAACTCGTCGCAATCTTAGCCAAAGAAGTTAGTGGATTTGACGAAAAAAAAGCTTTGACTGCTTTAAAAAATGGTGCCAAAGAAAATCTTTGGTTAGTAGAATTTAGTCAAGCAAAAAACTTAACCTTGAAGCAACGAACAGCAATTGAAGCAGATTTGAAAGCAGAAAATTTAGTCGGCATTTATTTTAATGAAAGCCAAGCTAGAATGTATCCAAATGGAGAGTTTGCTTCTCACTTAATTGGGTATACTGATTTGGTAGAAAATAAATCTGGAGAAAAAGAACTTGTCGGCAAAATGGGAATTGAATCCGCCTATGACGATATTCTTAAGGGAACCAATGGAAAAATTGTGTACCAACGAGACAATTATCAAAATCCACTTCCTGGTACTGTATCTGAATCCGTGGCTGCCAAAGATGGAAAAGATATTTATACGACGTTAGATAGTCGCTTGCAAGTCTATCTAGAGAAGTATATGAAAGAATATTATGAAAAATTAGGTGCCAAAAATATGACTGCCATGCTTGTCAAAGCAGATACTGGTGAGATTTTAGCACTTGACCAGCAGCCTTCATTTGATCCTGAAACCAAAAAAGGACTAGGCACTGACTACGATTCAAACTTTAACTGGGCGAATACATTAGTTGAAGATCCGTATGAGCCGGGATCTACAATGAAAATTTTGACCACCGCAGCGGCAATTACTCAAGGTGTATATGATCCCAACGAGTCATATCAAGGTGGGAAAATTGAAATTGCAGATGCGACAATTGATGACTGGGACCATGGGGAAAAAGGTACGTTAACGATGCGCCAAGCCTTGTCTTGGTCTAGTAATAAAGGAATGGTCATCTTAGAACAAAAAATGCCAGATGCATGGCGTCAATATTTGAAAAAATTTGGGTTTGGTCAAAGTACGTATTCAGGGTTAGCAAATGAAAAATCAGGTACGCTCCCTTCGACGAATATTGTCGATACTGCGATGAGTTCATTCGGACAAAGTATCGGGGTAACCAATTTTCAAATGATGCAAGCTTTTACTGCAATTGCCAACAATGGTACGATGCTAAAACCGCAATATATAACCAAAATTGTTAATCCAAATACAAACAAGATAACCGTGATGGAGCCTGAAGTAGTCGGAAATCCGGTTACCAAAGAATCGACAGAACAAGTAAGAGAATATATGCGAGATACCACTGAAAATGAGGAATATGGGATTGCATATGGTAAGTATAGTGTCCCTGGTTACCATGTTAGTGTGAAGACCGGAACGGCTCAAATATCAGAAAATGGCGCATATTTAACTGGCGCAAATGATTATATTTATTCCGCTGTTTCCATTGTTCCTTCTGAAAATCCTGAATATATTTTCTATTTGACGATTAAACAACCGAAAAATTATGATTACAATGCGTTATCAGATATCACCAATGCCATTTTAAAAAGAGCGATGGACTTGACGAGTTCTGATGCAACGACTGATGGTGAATCAACAGAGACATCGACTGAAAAAATTACCGTTGATGACTATCGTAATTTATCGATCACGACCGCCGCAACGGCTGCTCAAAAAAGTGGGCTTGACCCAGTTGTATTAGGTGAAGGAAGCAAAGTGAAATCACAATCGATTGATGTCGGCAAGACAGTATTACCGGGTGAAAAATTGCTATTATTAACCAATGATGATGCAGTTACGATGCCAGATATTACAGGTTGGTCAAAAACAGATATAGTAAAATTAGCCGATCTATTAAATATTGATGTTACCTTTGAAGGGGAAGGATATGCTACTTCACAGAGCATAGAAGCATATGCAACCATCGGCAATCAAAAATTAACAGTTGTTTTAAAAGAAAACTAGTAATAGGGGTGCAAAAGATGGATTGGGAAAAAATGTTTTTACCGTTAGCAAGTGGATTTGGGATAACAGTGGCATTCATGCCACTGTTTATTGGCTATTTTCAAATGAAAAAATACGGGCAAGAAATACGTGAAGAAGGACCAAAGTGGCACCAGAAGAAAGCTGGTACGCCGACAATGGGTGGCGTTGTCTTTTTATTGGCGACAGTTATTACATCGCTTTGGGTAGGACTTTGGCAAAACCAAGTTACAGCGACTCTTGCTATTTTATTATTCATTCTTGCACTTTACGGCATGATTGGTTTTTTAGATGACTTCATCAAGATTTTCAAAAAAAGAAATCTAGGACTGAACTCGCTACAAAAATTACTAGGGCAAATCATCGGAGCCTTGATCTTTTACGGTGTGTATCTATATGATGGAAATATTAATCAACTCGCCATATTAGGTTTTACCATTCCTCTGGGTTATCTGTATGGACTGTTTGTCATTATCTGGTTAGTCGGATTTTCCAATGCGGTGAATTTGGCAGATGGGATTGATGGCTTAGTTGCTGGCCTAGGGACGATTTCCTTTGCAACCTATGCAATCATCGCCTATGCACAAAATCAAACAGATATTTTAATTTTGTGTCTAAGTGTGATTGGTGGATTAATCGGCTTTTTTGTATACAATCACAAGCCCGCTAAAATTTTTATGGGTGATGTCGGCGCGTTGTCTCTTGGCGGGATATTAGCAGCGGTATCGATTCTCCTACATCAAGAATGGACACTGTTATTAATCGGCTTTGTCTATGTATGCGAAACACTTAGCGTTATTTTACAAGTAGGATACTTTAAACTGACAGGTAAAAGATTGTTTAAAATGTCACCGATTCACCATCATTTTGAAATGCTTGGTTGGTCTGAATGGAAAATTAATGGTGTCTTTTGGACAATTGGGTTAATTTGTTCTATGCTAACGCTATGGATTATCTTATAGGAGACGATGGACATGAAAACAATCAAGACATATGAAAATCAAAAAGTTTTAGTGCTAGGATTAGCCAAAAGCGGATTTAGTGCGGCCAAATTGCTTCATCATTTGGGCGCACTTGTTACCGTTAATGACGGAAAAGTATTTGAAGAAAATAAAGATGCTCAGGAATTGTTATCAGAAGGGATTACAGTTATCACAGGTAGTCATCCATTAGAATTACTAGACGAAGGGTTCACATTAATTGTAAAAAATCCCGGAATTCCATACACCCATCCATTTGTTCAAGAAGCCTTATCAAGAAATATTCCGATTATTACCGAAGTTGAATTGGCTTATGAAATAGCTGATGCACCAATCATTGGAATTACTGGAACAAATGGTAAGACGACAACAACGACGATGATTGGCCATGTACTAAATCAAGAGCGCAGCAATTCAGTCGCTCGACTAGCCGGTAATATTGGATACCCAGCTAGCTCTGTTGCACAAGAAGCAATCGCAGATGATGAATTAGTAATGGAACTTTCTAGTTTTCAATTAATGGGCATTACCGACTTTCATCCAGAAATTGCCGTTATCACTAATATTTATGAAGCCCATATTGACTACCATGGTAGCCGCCCAGAATATGTTCAAGCAAAGTGGCGCATTCAAAAAAATATGACTGACAAAGATTATTTGGTCATCAATTGGAATCAAACGGAATTACGAGAATTAGCAAAATCAACCAAAGCGACAGTTGTACCTTTTAGTACAAAAGGACAAGTCGACGGAGCCTATGAAATAGACGGCCAATTGTTCTTTAAAGGACAATTGATTATGTCAGTAGATGAACTAGGTGTACCGGGCCAGCACAATGTGGAAAATGCTTTAGCAGCGATTGCTGTTGCAAGCTTAAAACAGGTCCGTCCTGAAGCAATTAAAGCAGCACTTAGTCAATTTACCGGTGTGCCCCATCGTACGCAATATGTAGGGACACATGGCGATGTCCGTTTCTTTAACGACTCCAAAGCGACAAATAGTCTAGCGACAAGAATGGCTTTAGGTGGATTTGATCATCAAAAATTGGTATTACTCGCTGGTGGTTTAGATCGAGGCAATTCTTTCGATGAATTAATTCCTGATTTAAAAGGGATTAAGGCAATTGTATTGTTTGGTCAAACGAAAGATAAATTGGCAGATGCGGCCCAAAAGGCAGGTATACCGATTATTAAATTTAGTGAAAATGTGGAATCGGCTGTTCCATTGGCATTTACGCTTAGTGAACCTGGTGACACGATTTTACTATCTCCAGCCAATGCCAGCTGGGATCAATACCCTAACTTTGAAGTACGTGGTGATCGCTTTGTTCAAGCGATGCAACAGCTAAAATAGGAAGAAATGAGAGAAAAAGATGAAAGTACTTGTAACAGGTGGTGGAACTGGGGGACATATTTATCCTGCTTTAGCATTTGTAAACTATGTAAAGCAACTCGATCCCAACGCCCAATTTATGTATGTTGGTGCTAAAAGAGGACTGGAGAATAAAATTGTTCCTCCACTAGGCATTGAATTTAAAACGTTAGAAATACAAGGCTTTAAAAGAAGCCTTTCGTTTGATAACATCAAAACAGTGCAACTATTTTTAACCAGTATTCGTCAAGCGAAAAAAATCATCAAAGAATTTCAACCAGATATCGTGATCGGTACTGGTGGTTATGTGTCCGGAGCAGTCGTTTATGCAGCGGCAAAATTACACGTACCGACAATCATCCATGAGCAAAATAGTGTTCCAGGAGTGACCAATAAGTTTTTGGCACGATACGTGGATCGTATCGCCATAGCTTTTCAGGATGCGGCCGCCTACTTTCCAAAAGAGAAAACAGTGTTAGTCGGTAACCCGAGAGCTCAAGAAGTAGCAGGTGCAAAAAAATCTGAAATCTTGAGTCAATACAATTTAACACCGGGTATTCCGACTGTATTAATTTTTGGTGGCAGTCAAGGGGCACTAAAAATCAATCAAGCAGTCATTGATGCCCTCCCTACACTTGCTAAAAAAAGCTATCAAGTGCTTTATGCCTCAGGTGAGCGATATTTCCAAGAAATCGAAGAATCAATTGGCATGACCAAAGATGCGTTTAAAAATATCAGCATCCAACCATATATTACTAAAATGGATGAGGTAATGGTTAATTGCGAGTTACTAATTGGTCGTGCAGGCGCAACATCCATCGCCGAGTTTACTGCACTGGGATTGCCAGCCATTTTAATTCCTAGTCCTTATGTGACGAATGATCACCAGACCAAGAATGCGCAAAGCCTTGTTCAGGTTGGTGCTGTGGACATGATTCGTGATGCAGAATTAGATGCAGAATCACTTGTTTTTGCAATTGATAAAATTATGAACGATGAGCATCTTCGCCAAAACATGGCGGTAGCATCCAAAAAAGAGGGGATACCAGATGCCTCAGAGAGATTGTATCAATTGTCCCAATCGATTATGCGAGATTGAGAGGAGGAAGTCACATGACTAAGAAAGAATCTCAATCCGAAGAAACGCCCCTTACACCATGGCAAGAGGAGCATGCCCGATACCTTCAAAAAAAGAATGAAGAAGAAAAAGGGCAAACCGATGATCAAGTAAATGTTGCTGATGAAAAAAAAGAGAAAAGTGACTCATATGATGATGAAGATATTCAATTAAATAGAGCAAGCGAACGAGTTTCTTTTATGGACAAGTTACCAAATTTGCATTCTTACCATAATAAGCAATTAATCCGACGTGTCTCCTTCATCCTAGGTCTTTTAACAATTCCTTTAATCATTTGTGGGTATTTTATTTCACCTTATAGTCGCTTAGGAAAAATTGAAGTATCAGGCAATCAAGTAGTAACAACACAAGAGATTATTGCCGCATCAAAGCTACAACTAGACGAAAATTTTTGGCAACAATATCAAGACCGCTCGCAAGCGGCAAAAAAAATTGAGACGAAGTACCCACGTATTAAGTCTGTTGCCATTAAAATGACTGGAATCAATCAATTGAAACTATCCGTCACTGAGTATGAAGAAATCGCCCAATTATCAAAAAATGGTACCTATTCTCCTATTTTAGCTAGCGGAAAAGTACTGGCTGAAACGCGTAAAGAGGCGAGTAAGCAAGAAGTTATTTTGGAAAAATTTACGAATAATGAGCAAATTTTGGCAACAATTACCCAATACAAAAAATTATCTAGTGAACTACAAAGTGCCATCTCGCAAATTTCTTATGAAGCTACTAAAGCAAATGACCAATTACTCCACTTGTATATGAATGATGGCAATACAGTGATTGTAAATATCGATAATTTAGCAAGTCAAATGAAGTATTATCCACAAATAGCAAAAGATTTAACAGAAAAAGGGACAATTGATATGGAAGTTGGTATTTTTTATGCGCCATATGAAAGTTCAACGACTTCCACTTCTGATACAACCAATACAAGTGATACCACTTCTTCGAGTGAGGACTCAGTACCATCAGATTCTAGTCAGGAGAATAATTAGGCAAATTTAGCAATTTAAAATAAAAAATTGTATATTATTTATCCCAACGCCTTTCTCATCCTCTATGAAATATGGTAAAATTGGTAGAAATGAAAGAAAATTCCATTTTATTTGGCGATTGAGTGAATAAGATATAGATACAATTAGGAGGGAATCCCATCCATGGCAAAATCAGGAATTTATGTGGGCTTGGATATCGGTACATCATCAGTAAAAGTAGTAGTTGCTGAATATATCGATAACCAAATGAATATTATTGGCGTAGGAAATGCCAAATCAGAAGGAATCAATCGCGGTATCGTCGTAGATATCGAAAAAACAGTGAATGCAATTCATCGTGCGATTGGTCAAGCAGAGGAAAAAGCGGGCATTCAAATTCGCAATGTCAGCGTTGGATTACCAGCAAACTTATTAGAAGTTGAAAATTGCCAAGGGATGATTGCCGTAAACGGTGAGTCCAAAGAAATCACGGATGAAGATGTCCGAAATGTAACATCTGCTGCTTTGGTTAGATCGATTCCACCTGAAAGACAAATTGTGGCTATTATTCCACAAGAATTTACGGTTGATGGCTTTGAAGGAATCAAAGATCCACGCGGGATGATTGGTGTGCGTATGGAAATGTTTGGTCTTGTGTATACAGGTCCTAAGACCATTGTCCATAACATCAAAAAATGTGTGGCAAATGCAGGATTGATTTTAGATGAATTAATCATCACGCCACTAGCATTAACTGAAATGATTTTATCTGATGGTGAAAAAGATTTTGGTACGACCGTAATCGATATTGGTGGTGGTCAAACGACGACAGCTGTGATGCATGACAAACAATTAAAATTTACGCACGTTAATCAAGAAGGCGGCGAGTTTGTTACAAAAGATATCTCGACTGTTTTAAACACTTCATTTAACAATGCAGAAGCGTTAAAAATTAATTATGGAGATGCTTATCCAGAGCGCACATCAGAAGCAGAAGAATTTCCGGTAGATGTGATTGGTAAAACGGATCCAGTGAAAGTTAGTGAAAAATATTTGGCTGAGATCATTGAAGCGAGAATGGAACAAATCTTCACTAAGTCCAAAGAAGTTTTGGACAGCATTGAAGCATTAGAACTTCCTGGTGGAGTGGTGTTGACTGGTGGAGCGGCTAGCTTACCAGGCGTAGTTGAATTAGCACAAGAAGTATTTGGAACATCTGTTAAGCTTTATGTACCAAGTCACATGGGCCTACGCAATCCAGTATTCACGAATGTCATTAGTTTGGTTAATTTTGCAGCAAATGTAAATGATGTTTACCGGATTGCAGAAAGTGCCGTGACTGGTGAAAAAGTCACACCGACGCAATCGTACCAAACAGCACCTATTCGCCAAACTTCAGAAGCACCAACTACCGCTTATGAAGAAAGTGATGAGTTAGATTACCAAGAACCAGAAGAATCTCAATCAGGCGAAAGTTTGACAGATAAAGTGAAAGGCTTCTTTTCAAATATTTTTGATTAAGCAGGAGGAATGCAAATTATGGAATTCTCAATTGACAATAATGTAAACGAAGGCGCTGTAATCAAAGTTATCGGTGTCGGCGGTGGCGGTGGTAACGCCGTAAACCGTATGATTGAAGAAAATGTAAAAGGTGTTGAATTCATCGCAGTCAATACAGATGTGCAAGCCTTAAAAAATTCAAAAGCTGAAACAGTTATTCAATTAGGCCCTAAATATACAAGAGGTCTTGGCGCTGGTTCTCAACCTGAAGTAGGTGAAAAAGCAGCGGAAGAAAGTGAACAATTAATCCGTGAAGCATTAGAAGGCGCGGATATGGTATTTATCACTGCAGGTATGGGCGGTGGAACGGGTACTGGTGCTGCTCCAATCGTAGCAAGTATTGCAAAAGAAATTGGCGCATTAACAGTCGGCGTAGTTACTCGTCCATTTACTTTTGAAGGACCAAAACGTGGCCGCTTTGCTGCGGAAGGAATTGCAAAATTAAAAGAAAATGTTGATACTTTACTGATTATTTCAAACAATCGTCTATTAGAAGTTGTTGACAAAAAGACACCAATGTTAGAAGCATTCCGTGAAGCAGATAATGTATTGCGTCAAGGAGTACAAGGTATTTCTGATTTGATTACAGCTCCAGGTTACGTAAATCTTGACTTTGCTGATGTGAAAACAGTAATGGCTAACCAAGGTACTGCTTTAATGGGTATCGGTGTTGCTAGTGGTGAAGAACGTGTGATTGAAGCAACGAAAAAAGCAATCTCATCACCATTACTTGAAACGTCAATTGATGGTGCAGAGCAAGTGTTATTAAATATTACTGGTGGGCTAGATATGACTTTATTTGAAGCACAAGATGCTTCTGATATTGTGTCAAGCGCTGCAAGTGGCGATGTAAATATTATCTTAGGTACATCAATCAATGAAGATATGGGTGATGAAATCCGCGTGACGGTCATTGCGACAGGTATTGACCCAACAAAAAAGGATAGTCGATCTGCCCGTTCTTCAAGAACGAGTCAGATCCAACCCAAAGCACAAAAACCAACAATCGAATTAGATCAAGCACAACAAACGCCAGCTGAAGAAGAAACAGCATTTGGTGATTGGGATATTCGTAAAGAACAAACTGTACGTCCTAAAGTTGACGAAACACAGTTTGATACGATTGAAAAAAAAGAATTTGATACATTTTCTCGTGATGAACAAAAGAACTCGGACGACGAATTAAGTACACCCCCATTTTTCCGTCGTAAAAGATAAGGAGGAAGAGCACATGATTTCTGAGAACTTGCGGAAGGTGGAGCAAGAGGTACAGAAAGCATGTGCTCTTGCTTCACGTCAAAGAGAAAGTGTCACGCTTGTAGCCGTAACTAAAACAGTCGATTTAGAAACAACGATTGAAGTCGTCACAAATGGCGTGACAGACTGCGCAGAAAACCGCGTAGAACCTTTTTTAGCCAAAAAAGAAGCGATGAAAGACTTGAATGTGACTTGGCATTTCATCGGGAATTTACAACGAAGAAAAGTAAAGCATGTTATCAATGAAGTCGACTATTTTCATGCGTTAGAGAGCCTATCGTTGGCAAATGAAATTCAAAAAAGAGCAACAAAAAAAATACGTTGCTTCATTGAGGTTAATGTTTCTGGCGAAGAATCAAAGCAGGGCATTGAACCATCTGAATTATCATCATTTGTCCAACAACTTAGTGAATTTGATAAGGTTGAAATCGTTGGTTTAATGACGATGGCGCCATTTCAATCAACAAAATCAGAACAACGCGATGTTTTTTTGCAATTACGGAATTTGCAAAAGAGTATCGAAGCCCAACAACTTACGTACGCACCTTGCCATGAACTAAGCATGGGGATGAGCAATGATTATACCGTTGCGATTGAAGAAGGTGCCACATTTATTCGGGTTGGAACTGCCTTAGTGAAAGAATAGAAAAGGAGGAAAGTTTGTGTCCTTAAAATTGAAAATCACCAATTTTTTTGGTCTGGATGATGAAAATTATATGGATGAAGATCCGTACTTCAATGAATCGCCAACGATGAAGCCTAAAAACTCTCAGCCAAAACAATCCATTGAGCCTTTACCAAAATCCAAAAAAACAGCTACCATCCATACAGCTAATAAACAATACACACCGAAGAGACCAGTGACAAGACAAGAAACTAGACAATCTAAAGTGTATGAAGATAAGGCCACGGTTCCTTCGAAAAAAGTTGTGACCATGCAACATTCTTCAACGCAAAAAAGTACGATGAGAGAAAAAGCGGTCTCTCACTCAAATAAAATTATGATTGTTGAGCCAAAAGCCTATTCTGAAGCAATGGTTATCGCTAAGCATGTCATCAGTGGGGAATCGGTATTAGTTAATTTTCACTTAATTGATGAACCACAAGCTCGTAGAATTGTTGATTTTCTAACAGGTGCCGTGTATGCTGAAGATGGCGATATTAAACGAGTAGCCGATGAAATCTTTTTATGTACACCAAAAGGTATTGAAATCGATGGAACTGCACAATCTCTCGTTGATAATAAACTATTTGATCTATAAGGGAGGTGCATCATATTTTAATCATACAACTTGTTTCATTAATAAATAAGGCAATCTACTTCTATTCAATTTTGTTAGTTATTTATGCCTTACTTTCCTGGTTTCCTGGAGCCTACCAAAGTTTTTTGGGAAAGCTTTTAAGAAAAATATGTGAGCCATATCTCAGCATGTTTGACCATTTGCGCTTACAGATAGGTCCGATTGACTTTACAATTGCGGTAGCCATTATTTTATTAGATTTGGCAGGCAAAGGTCTAACAATTTTATTGATGATGTTAATCTAGAAAGGAGCATATTCCGGTGGACGCAAATATTTATCAGCATTTTAGAAGCGATGAACGTCCATTTATTGATGCTGTTCAAGATTGGATTGAAAAAGTCCAAATGCAGTATGCTCCGTACTTAACCGAGTTTTTGGATCCACGACAAGCATATATTTTAGAAACGATTGTCAGACAACAATCAGATTTAAAATTTGAGTTCTACGGTGGATATGAGCAAGCAGAGCGAACCAGATGCCTGATTTTTCCCGATTACTATACTCCAACGCAAGAAGAATTTGACATTGTCCTTTTTGAAATAAATTATCCGGAAAAATTTACGCAGCTTTCACATGGTAAAATCTTAGGAACGCTCGTGAACTCGGGTCTTAAGCGTGAATATTTCGGCGATATTATCTCAGATGGCAGTCGGTGGCAAGTGTTGGTCGCCAAAGAAGTCCAAAATTATATTCAAATGCAAGTAACGAAAATTGGTTCAGTCAATGTACGCTTACTTGTAAAAGAGTATATCGACTTAGTTTCACCTAAAGATGCTTGGCTTGAAGAGGCGACGACGGTGAGTTCTATGCGCTTAGATACAGTGATAGCCAATGTTTTTTCCATTTCACGTCAACGTTCAAAACAATTGATTGAGGCGGGAAAAGTTAAAGTAAATTGGCGTGTCGCACAAAGACCTGACTTTATGCTAGAATTGTTAGACATTGTATCCATTCGTGGATTTGGTCGTTTGCAAATTCAGCGACAAGGTGGTACAACTAAAAAAGAAAAGATCCGTTTGGCAATCGGTGTATTGCGCAAATAAAAATAAAGAGGTGTAAAAAATGGCATTAACTCCATTAGATATTCAAAATAAGAGCTTTCCGAGTAAAATGCGTGGCTATGAAAAAAGTGAAGTAGATGACTTTTTAGATTTAGTCGTACGTGATTACGAAACAGCGGTTCAAAAAAATCGTGAACTAGAAAAAGCATTGAAACATGCTGAAGAAAAACTTGAATACTTCAATGAATTAAAAGATGCATTGAATCAATCAATTATTGTGGCACAAGACACAGCTGATAAAGTAAAATCAAGCGCAAGCAAAGAGTCGGAAGTACTAGTTACTGCTGCTCAAAATCGTGCCGATGAACTAGTTTCCAATGCGGAGAAACGTGCGCATGCTTTAACGACAGCTGCAGAGGACAAAGCAAAAGAAATCTTAACTGAAGCAACTGAAAATGCCCGTCAGCTTGTCACAGAAACAAATGACTTAAAGAAAAAGACGCGCGTCTTCCACAGCAATTTATCACTTATGTTGGAATCTCAGTTAGAACAAGTAAAAAGTCCAGAATGGGAAGAAATCTTAAAACCATTCTCTAGCTACGTACAAGATAGTCATTCTGTTATTCGTGAAGTTTTATCAAAAGAACTTGACAGCGAAAAAGAAAATGCAGTAAACTCACAACAAACACCGGCTATCGAAGTGACTGAAGAAGCAGTTGCCGAAGAACCGATTGTTGTTGTCGATGCTACTGAAAAAATTATCGATATCCCTGAACCAGAGAATAACTAAAGCTAGAATAGAACAGTAGTTTAGATTCAATTTTTTAGCGAGCTAGTGATGGTGAGAGACTAGTAAACCCTGTATCTAAAGTAATCATCTATTTGTTTTGCTTCAGAATAAAGTAAGAAGCAACGAGTGATTTCGTTATCAATCATGAAAGCAAATAGGTGTGTCTATTTGGAAATTTGGGTGGTACCACGATTGATTCGTCCCTTCATACTTTGTATGAAGGGACTTTTTTATTCAGAAAAAGATAGGAGCGAACGAAATGAAAATGAAAGAAACTCTGCATCTTGGAAAAACTTCTTTTCCAATGCGTGGTAATTTACCAAATCGTGAAGTTGATTGGCAAAAAGAATGGGAAGAAAGAGATTTATATCGTTTACGACAAGAAAAAAATGAGGGCAAACCAACCTTTGTTTTGCATGATGGACCGCCGTATGCAAATGGAAATATCCATTTAGGCCATTCATTAAATAAAATCAGTAAGGACATCATCGTTCGTTCGAAATCAATGTCTGGGTTCCGCGCACCTTATGTACCCGGATGGGATACGCATGGTCTGCCAATTGAACAAGTATTAACAAATAAAGGAATCAAAAGAAAAGAAATGTCATTGGCTGAATACCGCCAAAAGTGTTACGACTACACATTAACACAAGTCGACAAACAAAGAAATGACTTTAAGCGTCTAGGTGTTTCCGGAGACTGGAACCATCCATATGTGACACTAACTCCTGATTATGAAGCTGCTGAGATTCGCGTCTTTGGGAAAATGGCTGAAAAAGGCTACATCTATAAAGGATTGAAGCCAATCTATTGGTCGCCATCTAGTGAGTCTTCATTAGCAGAAGCAGAAATTGAATACAAAGACGTAAAATCACCATCAATCTATGTCGCTTTTGATGTCGTTGACGGCAAAGGGATTTTGGATATTGATACTGCATTGGTTATTTGGACAACTACTCCTTGGACCATTCCTGCTAACTTAGGTATTTCTGTCAATCCAAAATACACATATGTCCAAATTGAAGCGGACGGACGCAAATTTGTTGTCGCAAAAGATTTATTAGAAGCCGTTACAAATGAAATCGGCTGGGAATCAGTTACTGTATTAAAAGAAATTGCCGGAAAAGACATGGATCTAATGACCGCTAAGCATCCATTATACGATCGTACTTCTCTTGTTATGGTTGGAGATCATGTGACGCTTGATGCCGGTACTGGTCTGGTGCATACTGCTCCTGGACATGGGGAAGATGACTTTATTATTGGGAAAAAATATCATTTGGATATTCTATCACCAATCGATAGTCGTGGCTGTTATACAGATGAAGCACCTGGCTTTGAAGGATTGTTTTACGAAAAAGCGAATCCAATCGTCACAGAAAAACTAAAAGAAACAGGCTCCCTGTTGAAATTAGACTTCTTCACCCATAGTTACCCACATGACTGGCGTACGAAAAAACCAGTAATTTTCCGTGCGACACCACAATGGTTTGCATCGATAGATAAATTCCGTCAAGATATTTTGGACGAAGTTGACAAAGTGAATTGGATTATTCCTTGGGGTAAAACGCGCTTGCATAATATGATTCGCGATAGAGGTGACTGGGTCATCTCAAGACAACGTGCCTGGGGTGTACCATTACCAGTATTTTACGCTGAGAACGGTGAAGCAATTTTAACGCCAGAAACCATTGAACACGTGGCACAATTATTTGGAGAATTTGGTTCAAATGTATGGTTTGAACGTGAAGCCAAAGAACTTTTACCAGCAGGATTTACTCATCCAGGTTCACCAAATGGTCAATTCACAAAAGAAACGGATATCATGGATGTTTGGTTTGACTCTGGGTCATCTCATGAAGCAGTCTTGCGTCAACGCGAAGACTTAAGCTTCCCGGCAGATATGTACCTAGAAGGCTCTGACCAATACCGCGGTTGGTTTAACTCAAGTATTACGACGAGTGTTGCTATAAATGGTGTTGCGCCATATAAAGCCGTTCTATCGCAAGGATTTACTTTGGATGGTGAAGGTCGTAAAATGAGTAAATCTCTTGGTAATACAATTTTACCAGAGAAAGTCATCAACCAAATGGGAGCGGATATTTTACGTCTTTGGGTAAGTAGTGTCGATTATGAATCAGATGTACGTGTCTCAATGGATATCTTAAGCCAAGTATCTGAGGTGTACCGTAAAATTCGTAATACAATGCGCTTCTTATTAGCAAATACGGAAGACTTCAATCCAGAAACAGATAGCGTGGCGTATGAAGATTTACGCTCAGTTGATAAATATATGACAGTTCGTTTAAATCAAGTAGTGAAAGAAATTCGCGAAAAAGGATATGAAAGCTACAACTTCTTGCATATCTATCGAACGGTAATTAATTTCCTAACAGTAGATTTATCTTCATTCTACTTAGATTTTGCCAAAGATGTTGTCTATATCGAAGCAAAAGAGAATCACGATCGTCGTTGCATGCAAACAGTGTTCTATCAAACAGCCGTTACTTTGACGAAACTGTTGACACCAATTATTCCACATACAGCGGAAGAAATTTGGTCTCACTTGAAAGAAGAAGAAGCGTACGTTCAACTTTCCGAATTCCCAGAGTTCCAAGAGTTTGCTAATCAAGAGGAATTACTAGATACATGGGTAGCCTTTCTAGAATTCCGCGATAAAGTCTTAAAAGCATTAGAAGTTGCGCGTAATGAAAAACAAATTGGTAAATCAATGGAAGCTAAATTGACCGTTTATCCAAATGAACAAGTAAATGCTTTATTAAAAGCTGTAGACAGCAATGTAGCTCAATTACTTATTGTTTCACCAGATTTCTTCGATGTCCGTCCAGTTGGTGAAGAAACACCAGCCAACGCACAAGTCTTTGAAGATGTTGCATTCGTAGTTGAGAAGGCAGAGGGTGTGGTTTGTGAGCGTTGCCGTCAAATGAAAACACATGTTGGTGCACATCATGAATTGCCAGGATTGTGTGATCACTGTGCGGAAGTCGTACTAGCAGAATTCCCAGATGCAGTTGCAGAAGGCTTTGAATAATAAATAAATAGAAGAACTTTTCATTGAACAATAGAATTGGCTAGGCCAATAAACAAATTGTTCAAAGGAGAGTTCCTCTTTTTTTTATTAGTCTATACCATTCTTATTTCATAATAAAAATATTGGTTTGCTTACAGTTATAAAAATGAGAACGATTCTCATTTGATTCTGACAAAAATTTATGGAAAATTTTCAAAAAATGTGTAAACTGAGTAGTACATTGATAATTCTAACAGTTTGGTAAAAAAAGTAATAATTATTCTAGTTAAATTTTCATTTATTCATTTTTTAGACTATAATAGTCTGAATTTTCAAATAATATCAAGAGGGTGAGTCTCATGAGTGAAACAAGTATGGCTAAGAAACAACCGCACACAATGTATGATCCTTCTTTTGAAAAAGATGCATGTGGAATGGGATTTATTGCAAATCGCCACGGAGAGTCTTCTCATCAGTTGGTGGATTATGCATTGACAATGTTAGAACGAATGAATCATCGTGGCGGTACTGGAGCAGAACCAGATACTGGTGACGGTGCCGGGATATTAATGGCTATTCCAGATTCTTTTTTTCAAAAGAAAGCGAACGAACAAGCAATTCAGCTTCCAAGTAAAGGTGATTATGCTGTTGCAATGCTCTTTTTACCAAAGGAAGAAGAGTTTAAAAATGAATTGCAACGAGCACTAGTAAATGATATCCAGCATGCTGGTTTTCGGGTGATATGGACAAGAGATGTTCCGTATGCTTTTTCTAATTGTGGACCAGGTGCACAAAAAGTAATGCCTAACTTTGTCCAATTATTTATTGAAAAACCATTAGATGTAGCAGCTGGACGTGAGTTTGAGGATCAATTGTTCCATCTGCGTCGGAAAATTGAAAAAGAATACCATGCCAACGAGCTGTCAATTTGTAGTCTTTCAAGTAAAACTGTAGTCTATAAAGGCATGTTGCATGCGTATCAAGTGCGCTTATTCTATAAAGATTTACAAGATCCGACGATTGAAACAAGTATTGCCTTAATTCATTCACGTTTCTCAACCAATACATTTCCAAGTTGGAATCGAGCACAGCCGTTTCGCTTTTTAGCACATAATGGAGAAATCAACACCTTGCGTGGAGCGGAAAACTGGATGCATAGTCATCAAATCGAGATGTATGATGAAGAAAACTCAGACTCTGCAAAATTAGAAAATTGCATGGAATACCTTTATCGAAATGGTCGGGATATTCCGCAAGCATTAATGATGATGGTACCAGAAGCTTGGGGGCAAGAAGCAAACTTAAGTCCTGAACTTACAGCATTTAATGAATACAATGCAAGCTTTATGGCACCTTGGGATGGACCAGCTGCCCTTTGCTTTACGGATGGTGAAATGGTAGGTGCGGCACTTGACCGTAATGGCTTACGACCATCTCGTTATTCCATCACAAAAGACGGGTTGGTTGTTGTCGCTTCAGAATCTGGTGTGGTGGATTTGGAACCAGCTACCGTTATTGAAAAAGGTGTGTTAGGGCCAGCAAATGTCTTTTTAGTGGATACAACGACTGGTAAAGTCCTACATAATGAAGAAATCAAAGCCCATTATGCCAAACAATATCCCTATAAAAAATGGGTAAAAAACCAATTGCTTTCATTAGATATGTTATCTGCACATCCAGAAGAAGCTTTGTCTCTGTCTGAAGCAGAATTACTTAAACTTTGGAAATTAAACGGTTATACGGATGAAATCATTCGGACCCTAATTATTCCTATGGCTCAAAAAGGGGAAGAGCCAGTCATTTCGATGGGATTTGATTCCCCTTTAGCTGTTTTAAGTGAAAAACCACAGTCTTTATTTACGTACTTTAAGCAACAGTTTGCTCAAGTAACCAATCCGCCAATCGATGCGATTCGTGAGAAATTAGTTATTGGAACGGAGCTTTTTTTGGGACGTGATTCTGATATTAGTCAAGATATTCCTGAAAACTGTCGCAAATTAAAAGTAAATAGTCCGGTACTGTCAACGGAAGACTTTTTAAAAATGAAACAAATGAAGCGCAAGTATCAACAAGCAGTGACTCAATCGATTCTCTATGATTACCAGAAAGAAAAACGCCATAACTTGCGACAAGCGATGGAAAATTTGTGTCGTGAGGCTGAAGCGAAAATTGATCAAGGCGCAACCATTTTGATTTTGACTGATCGTGATCGCCAAGAAGGGAAAATGGCGATCCCAATTTTACTTGCGGTATCAGGGTTGCATAATTATTTGGTCAGTCAAGGAAAAGGATCTCAAGTATCCATTGTCGCTGATACGGCAGAAGCCTGTGAAGTTCATCACTTTGCGATGTTAATTGGATACGGAGCGGGTGCAATTCATCCTTATGGCGCATATGAAACGTTAAATTATTATCACCTTTCTGATAAATTCGAATCGTATCGCAAGGCGTGTGAAAAAGGAATTGTTAAAATCATGTCTCGGATGGGGATTTCGACAGTTGCGGGATACCAAGGAGCACAATTATTTGAAGCAGTTGGTATTTCAAATGCAGTCGTAGATGAATTTTTCACCGGAACTGCTTCACGAATCGGTGGTCTTTCACTGAATCAAATCGAAGAGGAATATGTAAAACGTTATGATGCAGCTTACGGCGAAAAAGCCAATGACTACTTGCCATCAGGTGGGAGCTTCCAATTTAAAGAAGATGGCGAACACCACTTGTATAATCCGCGAACAATCTATAACTTCCAACGAGCTGTACGGACAGGCGATTACCAACTCTACAAAGAATATGCCAATCAAATGAACCTTGAGGCATTGGAATCTCCGACGACATTGCGTGCCATGTGGGAATTTAAACATAAACGGCAACCGATTGAAATTACTGAAGTTGAGCCAGCGGAACGGATTGTCAAGCGCTTTAAAGTCGGTGCGATGTCTTATGGCTCGTTAAGTGAAGAGGCCCATAAATGTATCGCCGAAGCCATGAACCAAATTGGTGCAAAATCAAACAGTGGTGAAGGAGGCGAGCATCGCAATCGTTTCAAACCTGAAGCAAGCGGTGTAAATTACAATAGTAAAATCAAACAGGTCGCTTCAGGTCGTTTTGGTGTGAATGCGGAGTACTTAATGAGTGCTGAAGAAATTCAAATTAAAATGGCACAAGGAGCAAAACCAGGTGAAGGTGGACAACTTCCAGGGAATAAAGTTTTCCCATGGGTTGCTGAGATTCGGGGGTCAACACCAGGTGTCCGCTTAATTTCACCACCACCGCACCATGATATTTATTCTATTGAAGATTTGGCTCAATTGATTTATGATTTGAAAACCATTAATCCATATGCTCGAATCAATGTGAAACTTGTGTCCAGTACAGGTGTCGGAACAATCGCCACTGGTGTCGTCAAAGCGGGTGCGGATGTCGTCGTTATCTCTGGCTATGATGGTGGAACGGGTGCATCGCCGAGAAATTCTGTCCGCGATGCAGGCCTTCCATGGGAAATGGGGGTTGCTGAAGCGCATCAGACGTTAAGCATGAACCATTTACGCCAACGAATGGTGTTGGAAACAGATGGAAAATTGATGACAGGTCGCGATATTGCAGTTGCAACACTTTTAGGTGCTGAAGAATATAGCTTTGCTTCACTAGTGCTAGTAGCTGTTGGTTGTGTGATGATGCGCGTATGTAGCTTAAATACTTGTCCTGTGGGTGTGGCGACACAAAACCCAGCTTTACGGAAGTTTTTCGCTGGAAAACCAGAGCATGTTATTCATGCAATGATGTTCTTAGCTGAGGATTTACGGGAAGTAATGGCTGAATTAGGATTTCGCACAATTGATGAAATGGTCGGCCATGCGGAAGTGTTACAACCACGCTTCGTACCAAAAGGAAAAGCGAAGTCATTAGACTTTTCAAGAATGATTGGAACTGAAATTGGAATCGAACGCAAAGTAGAAGATCCTTTTGCTGAAAAACGTCAATGGAAAGAACTTGATTTTTACAGTCAAGGAGCCATTGAATCGCAACAACCTATTTTTGTCTCACATGCGATTAACAATGTGCAACGGTCTGTCGGAGCACGAATGGCCGGTTGGCTAGCGGAACGTTTCGGAAATTATTCATTGAAACCAGGCTTGTTAAACTATACCTATACGGGAATAGCTGGCCAAAGTTTTGGTGCCTTTATCACGCAAGGCATGCAATTAAAACTAATCGGCGAAGCCAACGACTATGTCGCGAAAGGCCTCAGTGGTGGGCGTTTAATTATTGTTCCTCCTGAAGACGCCGGCTATGATGTCGATCATTCACCAATCGTTGGGAACGTTGCTTGTTTTGGCGCCAATCGCGGTGAAGCATACTTTAGAGGAATCGCGGGCGAGCGCTTCTGTGTAAGAAATAGTGGCGCACAAGTCGTGGTCGAAGGTGTCGGTGATCATGGGTGTGAATATATGACTGGTGGGGTTGCCGTTATTTTAGGTAAAACAGGTCGTAACTTTGGCGCAGGGATGTCTGGTGGTGTCGCATATGTCTACGATCCGACACATACTTTTGCTGAAAAATGCAACATGGAAATGGTCGATTTGTTTGGCCTAAATGAATCAGGTGATGACCAGGTGTTAAAAGAATTAATTGAGAAACATTTGGCCTATACAAAGTCGACAAAAGCGGCCTATATTTTGCATCATTGGAATACAGAGCAACAGCATTTTGTCAAAGTATATCCTAATGAGTATCATCATATGCTTGATACGACAGCAACTTTTAAAGACGCTGGCTACAATGAAACGGATGCTATTGAAATGGCTTTTGAGTCTGTCGTAGGGACACAATTGACGATACCTAGTAGAAAGGAGTGAGAAGTGAATGGCTGATCCTTTTGGTTATTTAAAACATGCAAGAAAAGACAATCCATATCGTCCAATTGAAGAGCGAATTAAAGATTGGAATGAACTTCAAATTCCTTTAGGAGTGGAAGAGAGACAAGAACAAGCATCACGGTGTATGAATTGTGGGATACCGTTTTGTCATACAGGTGTCTTCTTTGGAGGAAAACGGGCAGTATCAGGCTGCCCGAATGATAATTTGATACCTGAATGGAATGATTTGGTATATCAAGGGCGCTTCAAGGATGCATTTGAACGATTAGCCCGAACCAATCCTTTACCTGAAATGACTGGGAGAGTCTGTCCTGCACCTTGTGAGAAAAGCTGTACTGAGGCATTGAATGGTTCAGGTGTTTCGATTCATGATAATGAACGATTTATCATTGATACAGCATTTGAGAATGATTGGGTAAAAGAGTCTGGTTTACCAAGTACTAAGACAGATTTTACGATTGCTATTGTTGGGAGTGGTCCTGCAGGCTTGACCGCTGCTTGGAGGTTAAATCAATTAGGTCATTCGGTAACAGTCTATGAGCGAAGTGATCGCTTTGGTGGCTTGTTAATGTATGGGATTCCTAATATGAAATTAGATAAAGATGTCGTACAACGACGCATCGATCTTATGATGGATTTAGGTATCACATTTATTGCGAATACAGAAGTTGGCAGAGATATTACTTCTGAAGAATTACAAGAGCAATATGATCGCGTCATTTTAGCGACTGGGGCCAGTGTGCCACGAGATTTAAAGGTACCAGGTCGAGAATTAAATGGGATTCGCTTTGCTGTTGATTACTTAACAGAAGCGACCAAAGATGTGTTAAAACATGGGAAAGATGCGACTAGTCGCAAGTTGGAAGGAAAACATGTGATTGTCATCGGTGGTGGAGATACAGGGAATGACTGTATCGGTTCTGCGATTCGTCAAGGGGCAGCCTCCGTCCGACAATTTGAAATCAATCCACCACGACCAGGTGAACGCGATACAACCAATCCTTGGCCTGAATATCCGATGGTGAAAACAGTAGGATACGGCCAAGCTGAAGCAGAGAAAGTCTTTGAATCGGAAACACTTTTCTATAATCAAATCCAAACTACTGCCTTTATTGGTGCAGAAAGAGGACAATTGATTGGTGTCGAGACGGTCAAAGTTGATGACTATCGCCAACCAATCGAAGGAACACAGCAAGTATTAAAAGCAGATCTTGTCCTATTAGCAATGGGCTTTGCTGGCCCTGAGAAAAAATTATTTGATGCATTTGGCGTCGAAGAAATCTATGGTGATCACACAACAAATAATGAACGAGTACTTGTTGCTGGCGATGCCAAGCGCGGCCAAAGCTTAGTTATCTGGGGAATCAAAGAAGGACGTATGGTAGCAGAAAAAGTCGATGAATCATTACGCGCATTGACCTATCAATAAACAAAAGAGCAAAGATGCATGCATCTTTGCCCTTTTTGAACTATCAATTAATGGAATGACATATGATATGTTCCAGTAAATACAAGTGTAAAGTTTCAAAAAGATTTCTACTGAATAGAAATCTTTTTGAATTTTGTTAATAACTAGTAATATTGTTTTCTTATATAGCTAAGTATCTTCCTTAGTTTTGAAATGGTAAAGCATTACATGTCCAATTGCCTGATAATCTTATATAAATCAATAAATTCTATAACTATTCGCTTTATTTAAGGGGGAAATTTAATGATTACTTTTATGGCTTATGCATTGATTGTTGTATTTATGATTTTGATTATGGCAAAGAAAATGAGTCCCTTTGCGGCTTTGACGATAATTCCAATCATTTTTGGCGTTATCGGGCAAATATTAGGATTTTGGACTCTAGACTTGGGAGTGGCAGCTTTAGAAGGAGTTAAAACGACAAGTACCACTGCAGTAATGCTCTTGTTTGCTGTGTTATTCTTTACCTTAATGATTGATACTGGACTATTTGATCCGTTATCAAATGCGATGATACGATTTGCAAAAGGGGATCCATTAAAAGTTATGATGGCGACTGTAATATTGTCTGCTGGGGTTTCGTTAAATGGGGACGGTACTACTACAATGATTATCGTTTGTTCAGCATTTGTGCCAATCTACCGAAAGTTACGTTTACGAATGTTGGATTTAGCTGTGTTAACCATCTTATCTCATTCTGTTTTGAATCTTTTGCCATGGGGTGGACCAACAGCCCGAGTGATTACAGTGCTTGATTTAGACGAATCACAAGTTATGCGAGGGTTAGTTCCAATGATTATTGCTGCAACAGTCTATATGTTAGTAGTTGCTTATATTATGGGGAAACAAGAGCGTAAGCGTTTGGGAATTATTGAGTTTACACCTGAAGAATTAAATGAATTGACGACTATTACCGATCCAGCACTAATGGCTATTCGTTGTCCTAAAAAAATATGGATTAATTTTATTTTGACTGCAGTTATTATTATCTTGTTGATTTGGGGGATTATTCCTTCTGCTATTTTATTCATTGCAGGGACTGCTTTAGGTCTAGTAATTAACTATCCATCGATTGCTGATCAAAGAAGTCGTATGGAGGCTAATCTACCAGATGCTGGCCAAGTAGCTATGGTAGTCATTGCTGCGGGGATCTTCATGGGGATATTGGAAGGAACTGGAATGAATGCTGCAATTGCGACTAGTATGACATCGATTATTCCAGCCAGTCTAGGGAAATATTGGGGACTGATTGTCGCTATTTTATCAGCGCCAGGAACGTTCTTTTTATCAAATGATGCATTCTATTATGGCGTATTACCAGTACTTGCAGAGTCAGGAGCAAGTTACGGTTTTACCCCACTACAGCTCGGATTTGCTTCATTAATGGGACAAGCATTCCATTTACTAAGTCCTTTAGTGCCATTTATTTATGTGTTGTTACGTTTAACAGATGTCGATATGGGTCAATGGCAAAAGAAGAGTGTTTTATGGGCTATCGGAATTTTTATTATCTATGTAATTATTGGTATTGTTTTTGGACTGGTACCACTGACTGCTTAGCAAGTACAAAGGGATTGTTGTTTTTTGATAGTAGTGGTTGTTAAATGTATCGGATAATTTTGTTACAGTTTGTAACTGAATTATTCGATTTTTTTTTGAAATAAACACAAATAAAGACCAAGTGATCGCTAGTAATTAAGAAAGACAACAGGTAAAATAGTGAGCTAAGGGTTTTGTTAGTAATTTGTTGATAGCGCTAACAAATTATAGCCGAGTAATACTACTTCAAGAGAAAGTATCCAATGTTATTCAGTACAGTAATTACAGGTATAGTGGGGTTCGGTGGTGGAAAATTTGCTTGAAAACTAAATATGCCAGCTAGTTTTATGACAGGGAGTATGTTGGTAGTCGCAATCATTTCTATTATCACTGGTCAAATGTATATGCCACGAAGTATCAAGGTTATCGCGCAGATTATAAGTGGTGCTTATCTGGGTCAGCAAGTTAGCAAACAGGATGTTCTACAACTACCAAGACTGACGAAACCAATTGTTTCACTACTTTTATTTTTTACTTTAAATATGTTTGTAATGGGAAAAATATTTTCTCTTTTCTTCCACATGGATGCAATTACTGCCTTATTATCTTGCTTGCCTGGAGGTATCATGGATGTTTCCTTGATCAGTATTGATATGGGTGCGCAATCAGAGATTGTTGCTACGATGCAGTTTATTCGCTTAGTTGGAATGTTACTTATTTTACCTTATTGGATTCAATTGATTTTAGCTCGCTTTAATAAGCAAAGCAAGAACCCAGAGGAATCGACTGAAAAAGAAACATTGAAAAAACAACTGCCTTTTGGAATCATGAATCAAACGAAAAATAATCTTCTTATTTTACTTATTTCTAGTATTGGAGGTATTTTAGGTGTGTTGTCTGAAATTCCAGTAGGGGCTTTAATTTTTTCACTAATCTTTTCGATAGTGTTAAAGTTAGCCAAAAATACTGCTCCTCTTTCAGCAAATATTCGTTATTTCGCGCAAATATTAGCGGGCTCTATTATCGGGTGCTCGTTTACTTTGCATAACATGCTTCAGATGGGTCAATTGATCTTCCCTGCTATAACGTTGCTTTTTAGTTATTTGGTTATTAACTTTATTTTTGCATTCTCTGCTTATCGTTTAGGGTTTTTAGATTTACAATCTGCTCTTTTTGCCTCTTCTCCAGCTGGAGCAACTGATATCGCGCTAATTGAAGGTGATTTCGGTGGTGATATGCCAAAAATTGCTGCCGTTCAAATTTGTCGAATGCTCTATTCAGTGATAGTTATGCCATTTTTGGTTCATTTTTTTGTTTCTTAGCTCAAGGTCTTCGTGGAGGAGTAGTAAATTATGGAAAATAAAGCAGACTAACTTCTTAGCTGCCGACTAGGTAGTAAGAGGTTAGTCTGTTTTTAGAGGAAAATTTTTTGTATTTTGGAATACGGATTAATCCAGTAATCCTCTTTCACGATACCAAACGTCTGGTGACCAAATCCACTTGAAGCCATCTTTTTCGAGCAATTCGTCTGCTTCTTTTGGTCCCATCGATCCGGCAGCGTAGTTAGGGAACTCCGCAGTCGAGTGATCCCAAGCATGACGAATGACATCGACGATTCGCCAAGACTGCGCAACCTCATCCCAGTGCGTAAAGTTGGTGCCATCACCATTTAACGCATCTAAAAGTAGTTTTTCATAGGCTTCAGGTGTGTTTTCCAATATTTCAGAGCTATTACGATAGTCTAATTTTACAGGATGCATGTCAAAGCCATTACCTACTTCTTTCCCGTTAAGTGAAAGAGAGAAGCCTTCTGTTGGCTGAATATAAATGGTTAACACATTTGGTTCGAGCGATTGTTGTTCACAAGGTTCGTTAATAGAGGTCTTAAACACATTGACAGGTACTTGTTTAAAGACAATATTGATGCGTGTGCCTTTTTCAGTCAGGCGCTTACCTGTGCGAATATAAAAGGGCACACCTGACCATCGGAAGTTATCGATATAAAATTTACCAGCAACAAAAGTTTCCGTTTGTGAATCAGCTGCGACATTCTCTTCTTCACGATAGCTTGCAAAAGTTTGATCATTGCGTTTTCCAGCAGCGTATTGACCGCGGACAAAGTGTTCTTTCACTTCGTCTTCCTTGTAAATACGAATGGCTTCAAGTGCTTTGATCTTTTCTTGGCGAATACCTTTTTCGCTAAATTCAATTGGTGGTTCCATCGCAAGGAGGGAAAGAACTTGCAAGATATGGTTTTGTACCATGTCTTTTAACGCACCGCTCTTATCATAATATCCGCCACGTTCTTCAACACCTAGGTCTTCTGCGATATTAATTTGGACATTCGCAATGTAGCGATTGTTCCATTGTGATTCAAAAATATTGTTAGCAAAACGAATAGCAGATATATTTTGAATCATTTCTTTTCCAAGGTAATGATCAATGCGGTAAATCTCGGTTTCAGAGAAAACATCGGTAATTTCTGCGTTTAATGTTTCGGCACTATTGTAGTCTGTTCCGAATGGTTTTTCGATGATGACGCGATGGTAACCATCCGTCGTAATCATGCCTTGCGACTCTAGGTGATGGACAATCGTACCAAAGAAATTAGGGGACATTGCTAAATAAAATAGTCGATTCCCTGCTAGTTGGTATTGTTCATCTAGTTGGTCTGCTAAATCACGCAATGCGACGTAATGTTCTGTATCATTGACATTATGGGATTGATAATAGAAATGAGAAGCAAATGTTGCAGCTTGTTCAGGTGTTTGTGCTAAACTTGCGACTGCTTTTTGGACTACTTCACGGTAAGTGTTATTTGTCCAAGGTCTTCTTGCGGTCCCAATTACCGCAAATGATTCTTTTAATTGTCCTTTTAAATAAAGACGGAACAAAGAAGGATAGAGCTTACGCTGTGCTAAGTCACCTGTACCACCAAAAATTGTTAATAAAACCTTTTTATTATCCATTTCATCCACATCCTTATAGTTGATCGACAAAAATTGTAGAAGCTGCCTTATAACTGACAGCCAATGTTTTTGTGTCATTTTGAATTGTCACGGGTCCTTCATAGTCCGCAACTTCTACAATCGTATATTCTTCGTGAATCTTTAAATCAAGTGAAACAAGATAATCCAGTAGTTCTTTCTCGTCCAAGACACGCGCGATGCGAATGTTTGTCCCAATCGGATAGGAAGTCAAAGTTGAGCGCTTGATTTCTTGAATTGGCTCATTTTCCTTTGGTATAACACCGCCATGTGGACAATATGCCGGATGATGCAAATAAGCCTCCAATTGGGCAGCTAATTTTTCTGAGGTGACGTGCTCTAATACCTCAGCATCATCGTGGACCTCGTTCCAAGTATAGTTGAGATGTTCGACTAGGAATACTTCCCACAATCGATGACGACGAATTAAGGCACTGGCACTGGTTAGACCGGCTAGCGTTAATTGAACACCTTGGTATGGCGTATGCTCCACGAGGCCTTCTTTTACTAGTTTAGTAATCATCTCACTAACCGATGCAGCTGATATATTTAAACCAGAGACAATTTGTTTGTTTGAGATTTTTATTTGGTCGCCGCCAAGTTCAAGAATTAATTTTAAATAATCTTCACGATTTGGTGTCATGTTATTCATCCCTTCTATATCTACTAAATTTTATCAAAAAAATGGAAATATTACTATGTAAAGCATATGGAAAAAAGCAAAAACGTTTCATTCGTTTTTGCTTTTTTCTTAAAAGATAGGATGTTTGTTATGCCCATTCACCATTGCGGAAGATTGGTACGCGTGAACCATCTTTTTTTATGCCGTCAATATTCATATGGCTTGAGCCAACCATAAAGTCAACATGGGTCTGACTACGGTTCAAGCCAGCTTGTTTTAATTCCTCTTCAGTCATTTCTGTCCCACCTGTCACACTAAAGGCATACGCAGCACCTAAAGCTAGATGGTTAGAGGCATTTTCATCAAATAACGTATTGAAGAAAGTCAGTCCTGATTGAGAAATAGGTGATTGATTTGGTACTAGGGCCACTTCACCTAGATGTTTGGCACCTTCATCAATTGAAAGTAAGCTCGCTAATGTTTCTTGGCCTTGTTCAGCTGAGTAGTCGATCACCTTGCCATCTTTAAAGGTAAACTGCATTCCAGACAAAATCGTCCCACCATAACTTAGTGGTTTAGTGCTAGAGATATAGCCGTCTACACGATTTGCATCAGGGGCAGTAAAGACTTCTTCGGTAGGCATATTTGCCATAAATTCTTCCCCTCGGCTATTAAAGCTACCAGCACCTTCCCAAATATGTCCGCTAGGTAGACCAATCGTCAAGTCTGTGCCAGGTGCCGTATAGTGTAATGCGTCAAATTGTTCTGCGTTCAATTCGTTTGCTTTCTTGCGTAATAATTCATCGTGGTTTTTCCATGCTTCAACTGGATTATTTTCATAGACGCGGGTCGTTTGGAAGATTTGATCCCATAGTGCTTCTTGGGCTTTTTCAGGAGATTTATCAGGAAAGACTCGTTGGGCCCATTCGACACTAGCTGCGGCTACAACAGTCCAACTAATTTTATTTGCTTGACTGGCTTTGCGAAGATTTAACAGCGCTTTGCCAGAAGCAGCTTGATACGTCGCTACTCGGTCGCCAGCCACTGAGGCGAATGCACCTGGGTCAGTAGACACGACACTAATCCGGCTAGCACCTTTTGCCAACCAATCATCTGCTTGGTCTACTTTGTATTGTGGTACTATTTCTAGACGATCGTCTTCAGCATGTGTCAGAAATGAACGCTGAATGGCATCATCCGACCATTGTACAATGACTTCAGCAGCGCCGAGTGCATAAGCCTTTTCGGTAATCAAACGAGCCAATGGTGCTTGATCGACACTCACTGAGAGCACAATGGTATGTCCTTTTTGAACGTTGACACCAACTTCTACGACAAGTTGTGCATAGGTTTCTAAATTTTGATAAAATGTTGTATTTTTCATTTGTAGCATCAGTTCCTTTCAAAAAAATCAGTCATAACGCTTCATATGATAACATTCTCATTGAATGAAAACAAATGGATTGGCAAATAATTTGCCTAAAAGTTAAAAGAATTTTATGAAATTTTTCCACAAAGTAGGCGATAGTTTTAAATCGCATCGCGGCATGTTAAAATAAAACTAGTAATTCAAAAACGTTGTGATTATGAATAAGGAGATGGAGAGATGGCTAGAAAAAAAACGATTACTCGTGATCAGATTTTAACAGCTGCATATGAAGTAGTGGCAAATGATGGCTTTTCTAAATTTACTGCACGAAATATCGCGAATCAAATGAAATGTTCCACTCAGCCCATTTATTTAGAGTTTGCGAATATGGACGATTTGAAACAGGAAGTTGTCAAAGTAATTTTTAAGCATCTATCTGAGGATATCTTCACTCGTGAAGTAACAACGAATCGGCTCATCGATTTTGGGTTAAATTACATAGATTTTGCTACCAAAGAGAAAAAATTATACCGAGCTTTGTATTTGGAAGATTCTGGGAATGGATCAATGATGCAAGAAACATCATTTCGTTGGTTCAAAAAAATCGCAATCGAGCATTCAGATTACGCGAATTTATCAGACGAGCAAATTCAATCGATCTATATCGGCTTTTGGATTGTAGCAACAGGAATGGCTTCTTTAATGTCAGCTGGCATCTTGGAGTTTGTTCAAGAGGATGTAATTAAAGCCTTAGAAGAGACATTAGCGATTGTGTTAGAGCGAGAAGAGATTATCGACATTAAAGTCAAAACATCTAAATAAAAAGAGGCGGTGTCAAAAGCGAGTCGAGCAGGAAGTTTTTAAGTTCCTCAATGTTGGCATTTCGACTTATTGCTGAGAGGCTGGCTTTTGGCATACCAGTTTATGCTAAAGGGAGTGTGATAAATAATTGTCACACTCCCTTTTTTAGTTGGCCGCAGCTGTGGCTAATTGTTTTGCGAAAGCTTCAAGTCGTTGAATATCTTCTTCCTCAGCAGCAAGATCGACTTTCACACTATCCGCCCCTTTTGTTGCACCGATTTTGGTAAAAGTTGCTTCAAAGTCATCCACAGACTTACAAAAATAGTCGTAAAAGGTATCGCCAGAACCACATACCCCAAAGATTTTGCCAGCTAAATCAAGTTCGTTTAAATCATCATAAAAGTCCATAATTTCATCTGGCAAGTCACCATCGCCATATGTATAAGAAGCAACAACACAAATATCTGCATCTTGAAAATCATCTGCATCCACTTGTGTACATTCATTGATTTCAACGTCAATGTCTAAATTTTCTAATGCTTCGGCGACAATGTCTGCTATTTCTTCTGTATTACCGGTTAAACTTGCATAAACGATTTTTGCTACTGTCATTTTCTTCCCACCATTGTTAAAAAAGTATTTGCAAAGCAATTATAACAAAGAAAACTAGGAATGAAAACCTTGACAGTGAGTGTTTGGAAAATAGCAGTCCCTATGGTAAAATGAATCGTATTTAAATAGAGGAGACGAATTAGAATGATTACATTAAAGTCACAAAGAGAAATAGATCAAATGGCAGAGTCAGGTGCAATTTTAGCTGATGTTCACCGTCATTTGCGTTCGTTTATTAAACCAGGAATCACTAGCTGGGATATTGAAGAATTTGTTCGTAATTTTATTGAAAGTCATAATGCAGTGGCAGCTCAAATTGGCTTTGAAGGATACAAGTATGCGACTTGCTGTAGCATAAACAACGAAATTTGTCATGGTTTTCCTAGAAAGAAAGCTCTTAAAGAAGGCGATTTGATTAAAGTTGACATGTGCGTGGACTACAAAGGCGCCATCTCTGATTCTTGTTGGGCCTATGCAGTAGGTGAAGCTAGTCCAGAAGTAAAAAAATTAATGGACGTAACAAAAAAAGCTTTATACCTAGGAATTGAACAAGCCGTTATCGGTAATCGAATTGGTGATATTGGTCATGCGATTGAATCGTATGTTGAGGGCGAAGGCTATGGTGTAGTACGTGACTTCATCGGTCACGGCATCGGCCCAACGATCCATGAAGATCCAATGGTTCCTCATTATGGCGAAGCTGGAAAAGGGTTACGCTTACGTGAAGGTATGGTGATTACCATCGAACCCATGGTCAACATTGGCGACTGGCAAATGAAAATGGATCCTAATGGCTGGACAGCTTATACGCGTGATGGTTCACTAAGTTGTCAATATGAACACAGTTTGGCAATCACAAAAGACGGTCCGCGTTTACTAACCTCACAAGGAGAGGAAGGAACGTATTAGGGAGGTTAGGGAATGATTCGTTGGTTTAAACTGGTGAAACAAAACGAAAAAATAGGCCAATTTATCGAAATAGCAAGCAATCGCATCTCAACTTCGGATATCGGAAATACTTCAGTGGTCGTCGCATATTATTTGTTGTTATCCCTTTTTCCTTTGTTAATTGCGGTGGGCAATATCTTGCCTTTTCTCTCAATTAATCCCAATACTATTTTGCCATACTTGCAAGAAATGATACCGAGTCAAATCTATGACTTTATCGGCCCCGCCATTAAGGACCTGTTGACGCAAGGATCAGGTAAGCTCTTGTCAGTATCAGCATTGGGGGCGTTGTGGTCTGCTAGCCAAAGTATCAATGGCTTACAAACGGCGATGAATCGCGCATATGGTGTTGAACAACGCTCCAACTTTATCATTGTACGTATTGTTTCGTTTTTCGTCATTATCTTTTTTATGATTTCAATTGTTGGCGTCTTTTTAGTCATGGGGATTGGCAAAGTTATCTTAGATATACTGCAACCAATTTTTCAAATTCCATCAGAATGGATTTCGTTGTTCCAGACGATTAAATGGCCAGTAACAATATTAGGATTATTGGCAATGTTAACGATGATTTATTGGATTGTCCCAAATGCGAAAGTGAAGCTTCGATCTGCCTTGCCGGGTGCGATTTTTACAACAGCTGGCTGGATGGCTCTTTCCCAAATTTTTGGTCTATATGCGATGTATTTCACACGGAGAATTAGCGGCTACCAAATTATTGGAAGTTTTATCGTATTGATGATTTGGTTGAATTTTGCGGCATCGATTATTATTATTGGGGGCATATTGAATGCCATTATTGAAGAAATGGTTAGTGGGAAAGAAGTGCAAGAACGCAAAGGACCCGTCCAAAGAGTGACGGAGAAACTGACAGATAAACTAACAAATAATGACGATGAAAGTGGGAATGAGTAATGGCGTTTACCTTCAAATTCATCATCCAACTCTTTTTAACTATGATGCTGGCAGCGGTCTTTACGCCTTTAGTTAAGCTTTTGGCTTTTCGAATAGGGGCAGTTGATATGCCTAATAAGCGTAGAATCAATAGTAAACCGATGCCAACTGCGGGTGGACTTGCGATTTTTTTAGCTTTCTCCCTTGCGACACTCTGGGAGTTTCGCCATGACCTTTTCGGCACGAATGTCTTGCCTATTTTATTAGGAGCATTGATTGTGGTTATTACGGGGGTAATAGATGATGTAAAGGAGTTGTCACCGCTCCAAAAAATAACAGGATTAATTATCGCTGCGCTTGAAATTTATTATGTAGCCGGCATTCGGATCAATACCATGTCCATTCCGTTTTTAGGAATGTTTCATTTAAGCTGGCTAAGTTTGCCGATCACTATTCTTTGGATTTTGGCTATCACCAATGCGGTAAATTTGATTGACGGGTTAGACGGTTTAGCAGCAGGGATATCGATGATTGCGCTCGTGACGATTGGCATTGTCAGTTATTTTTATTTACCTGATAATGGTATCGTGATTTCAATAATGATTTTTACATTAGTCGCTTCAATCATGGGCTTTTTCCCGTTTAATTTTCATCCGGCAGCGATTTACCTGGGAGATACAGGTGCCTTGATGCTAGGATTTTTGATTTCAGTTTTTTCATTACAAGGATTAAAAAATGTTACCTTCATCTCGGTTTTGACACCCATGTTTATCTTAGGTGTGCCGATAACAGATACGATTTATGCCATGATTCGCCGCTTCTTTAATCGTCAGCCCATTTCATCACCTGATAAAATGCATTTGCATCATCGACTCATGTCGTTAGGCTTTAGCCATCGAGGGGCAGTTATGACTATTTATGCGTTAGCGATTATTTTTTCGTTTATTGCATTACTGATGAATTATGCGAGTACGACTGCAATCATCTTATTAGTCATCATGACGACATTTGGCTTAGAGTTATTTATTGAGTTAATTGGGTTAGTCGGCGAAAATCGGCAACCGCTATTGCATTTCTTGAAATTTTTTGGCAATCGTCAATTTCGACAAGAGGTCATGCAGAAATATTTACAAAAAAGAAAAGACAAATAAGGTCGGATGTCCGAAAAGGGCGTCCGATTTTTCATTTTGACAAAAATGAACGCAAGGTGTAAGATTCAGTTGTAAGGATTACTTTTGTAAACGGAAGAGAGGTGAAGCCTGATGAAGGAGGAACCTGTAAAAATTAGTGATTCTGAGTGGGAAGTGATGCGCGTTATTTGGCATGAGGACTGTAGCGATGCAAAAGGGATTTTTGATGTATTAGGAGTAGCCAAAGATTGGAAAATGGCTACTATAAAAACGCTACTTGGCCGCTTAGTAAAGAAAGGGGCATTGTCGACCGAACAGGATGGCAAAAAGTTTCTTTATCGTCCACTAGTTAACGAACGGCAAGTGATTCATGATGCTACTTCGGAATTGTTGTCACATATCTGCGCCAAAAAAATAGGTCATACAGTAGCAGAAATACTCGCTCAGGTGGAGTTGACGGCAGACGATATTCAATTAATAAAAGAACAGTTAACTCAAAAAGAACCCGTGGTTAGCATTCAATGTGATTGTGTCCCTGGTCAATGTGAGTGTCATAAAAAAAATGGAGGAATGTAAAATGAAACAAACATTTGCAATTGAAGGTATGAGCTGTGCGCATTGTGTCGCACATGTCGAAAAGGCAGTAAATGAATTACCTGGAATCAAAAAAGTAGCTGTTCATTTGAAGAAAAACAACGGTGTCATTAAATTCGATGAAACGCAAGTAACAAGTGATCAAATCATCGAAAAAATAAACACGGACACAAACTATCACGCGCATCTAGCGTAAAGACTGCAGGTTACTTAAGGAAGTGTGAAGGCTTTTATCACACTTCCTTTTTTGTATACTTAATCGACATATAGAGTTCATCAACGTGTGGTATAATAGGCTGAAAAATGAAGGAGTGACAACGGACATGGAATTAAAACGGCTTGAAGTGCCCACATCATCGATTACCGAAGTGAAAAAATCCCCAATGGACGTCTTCCAGCAAGCACGTGAAGCTGGTACGGGTGTCTATATTTTCAATCGGGAAAAAATTGCTGGAGTGATGGTGACACAACAGCAATATGAAGAGCTATTAGATGAGTTACAACAACTCCGTGAACGCTCCTTCAAAACGACTTCCGAACCTGGGGAGGCTGTTTCATTGGAGGGCCTTAGCCAACAGATGATCGAACAAATTCGACAAACGATTATTGTCGGGACGAGTATTTCAGTGAAGCAGTTAGATGAAAAAATGGTCAGCCTTGGCTTTATTACGAAGAAAACTGGCTTTGGTGGAGTGAACGAGCTGATGAAAGAACTCCAGACAACGGGCAAGATTGTTTATCAATACCGTAAAAAAAATCATGAAAAGAGCCTCTTTGTCGACTTGATTGGTGAATTAGACAGTCAAAATCCGTTAGTCGACCGCATGATTGTTAAAAAAATTTTGGCCCGCCAATTGACTTAAAAAAAAGCGTTCCTAATATAGCAAAATGTGCTAGTATGTAAAAAAAAGGAGTGAGCATATTGAGTCAATTAACAAATAGGTTTAATCCCCAACTAAGTAAAATCGCAGTCTCTTTAATTAGACAATTTGATGAGCAAGTATCTTCAATACCAGATATGTTAAAGTTGACATTAGGTGAACCAGATTTTGATACACCAGAGCATGTCAAACAAGCCGGAATCCGTGCAATTGAAGAAAACTATACGCATTATTCTGGCATGGCAGGGTTAGCGGATGTTCGAGAAGCAGCGGCAGCCTTCTTTAAGCAAAAGTATGGCGTTTCGTATAACTGGCAATCAGAGATTATGGTCACAGTGGGTGCGACTGAAGCAATCTCAGCAACCTTACTCAGTATCCTATCCCCTGGTGATGAAGTGATATTACCAGCGCCTATCTATCCAGGATATGAGCCAATTATCACGCTAGCGGGAGCGACGCCAGTCTATATCGATACAAGAGAGACCGGATTTGTCTTGGATCCAGCAGCATTAGATAAAGAGTTACAAGTACGTGGGAAAAAAGTGAAAGCAGTGGTATTGAATTTCCCTAGTAATCCTACTGGTGTGACGTATGACGAAAAAGAACTAGCCGCGATTGCCCAAGTATTAAAGAAATACGATGTGTTCGTTATTAGTGATGAAATCTATAGTGAATTGAGTTATGACGCACCGCATGAAACATTGGCACGTCACTTAAGAGAGCAAACAATTGTCATTAATGGCTTATCAAAATCACATGCCATGACAGGTTGGCGTATTGGATTTATTTTCGCACCAGAAGAATTAGCGAAAGAAATTATTAAGACGCATCAATATTTAGTGACAGCAGCAACAACTGTCTCACAAAAAGCAGCTTTGCAAGCATTGGTTCAAGGAATTAATGATGCAGATGTAATGAAGGAAGAGTATTTAGCACGTCGCAACTTTGTTTATGATAAGATGACTTCATTTGGTTTTGAAGTTGCCAAGCCATCAGGTGCTTTTTACATTTTTGCAAAAATACCAGCTGGTTATCAACAAAATTCAATGGCCTTTTGTGTTGATTTAGCTCAAAAATCAAAACTAGCAATTATTCCTGGCGTTGCCTTTGGACCAGAAGGAGAAGGATATGTCCGTATTAGTTACGCGGCAAGTTTAGAACAATTAAAAGAAGCGATGAATCGTCTAGAAAGTTATATGAAGGAATAATTGGGAAGCTGAGATAGACTTGTTCAGATCCAAGCAAAAGACCAGAAGTCGTTTCTTAGGCTTCTGGTTTTTGTCATAGTAGCTCATTCTGTCTCGTCGTTTTATCAAGATCGAAGCTTTTGTCACGACCTTAATAAACGGTGTACCAAAAGCAGATCCTCGGCAATAAGTCAAAAATTCTCAAAATTCGAAAAGAAAATTTTGTCATTTCTGACTTATTGCTCAGATCTAAGCGCATTTGTCACGACCTTAATAGTTGCATTGCATACTATTTACAGATACTTAACAGAAGACGCATCATTCTTTACATAAAATCCATTCTCTTTTTACATCACCTTGTTAGACTATGGTTGTTAGAAAGAGAGAGGAGAGTAACAAATGAAAAAACTAGGTTCCGTCCTATTATTAGCAGGTATTTTATTAGCAGGGTGTGGAAGTAATTCCAGCAGTGACTCAAGTAGCAGCTCAAGTGCTTCAACTGAATCAGTCAAAATTGTAGCAGTAGGTTCGACAGCATTACAACCATTAGTAGAGGCTGCCCAAGAAAGCTTTTCAGCAGCAAATTCAAATTACGATATCACCATTCAAGGCGGAGGGTCTGGTACGGGTCTGAGTCAAGTAGCGAGTGGCGCAGTAACGATTGGTAACTCTGATGTTTTTGCTGAAGAAAAAGATGGCGTCGATGCAAGTGCCTTGGTTGACCATAAAGTTGCAGTAGTGGGTATGGCGCCAGTAGTTAATAAAGATGCTGGTGTGTCAAATGTGACAAAAGATCAATTAATTGATATCTTCACTGGTAAAATCACAAACTGGAGCGAAGTTGGTGGAAAAGACGAAGCAATCACAGTCATCAACCGTGCATCAGGAAGTGGTACACGTGCGACATTTGAAAAATGGGCACTGGATGGCGCTGAACCAATCCAAAGTCAAGAACAAGATTCTTCAGGAACAGTGAAGAAAATCGTTTCTGAAACAGCAGGAGCAATTAGCTACCTAGCTTTATCTTATATTGATGACTCTTTACAAGAACTATCAATTGATGGCGTAGAACCAACTGCTGAAAACATTGAAACAAATGACTGGAAAGTTTGGTCATATGAACATATGTATACAAAAGGTGAACCAGATGCTGGCGTGAAGAAATTCTTAGATTATATGACTAGCGATGAAGTTCAAAATGGTGCAGTGAAGGAATTAGGTTACTTACCAATTACATCAATGAAAGTGGAACGTTCTGCTGACGGCACTGTTACAGATGTAAAATAAAAAACAAATGAATTCATAATTTGACCCCCAACTCTTAGCTTCTTAGTCTAAGAGTTGGGGGTCATTTTTTGCGGGTGTTTAAGTTAATGGGAAATGGATAATAAATGTTGTTCCAATTCCGGGATAGCTTTGAAGTTCAATTGTTCCATTAAGTGCTTCTACGTATTCTTTGACAATGGCTAAACCAAGACCTGAGCCTCCTGAGTTCCGGGTACGGGCTTTATCGGCACGATAAAAGCGTTCAAAAATGCGCTTCTGGTCTTCTTCATCGATACCGACTCCTTGATCTTTTACTTGAATGGTTAATTCTTGATTCACCTGACTGAAAAGAATTTGGATAGTCGTCGCATCTCGAGAATAGTATAGAGCATTTTCAATTAAATTTTTTAAAATGGCCTGCAAGAGTTCTTGCTTTGTAAAGAAAAGATAATCTGGGTTGCCATGAATTTGAAACTGAATCTTTTTTTCCTCGGCAAGCGTATGGTAGCTTTCGATAATATGTTGAATAAAAGGAAAAAGCGGGATATTTTTTAATTCATAATCATAGCGATCGGCACTTTTGGATAGTTGAATGACTTGTTGAATTAATTCTTCTAGCCGATAAGCATCTTTTTGCATGATGGTCAAAAAGTCAGTAAGCGTCTTTGGATCATCTTTAGCGCCATCTAAGAGTGTCTCTGTGAAACCAATTAAAGAGGTGACGGGTGTTTTTAACTCATGCGTTACATTGCCAACAAAATCACGCTGCATTTTTTCTAATTGCCGAATTTTGGTCAAATCATAAGCGATGACTAATACTTGATGGTCCTCTTTGAAGTAACGGAGCGTTATATCTAATATTTTTTTAGTAGCGTTAATTTTAATCTCTTGATTGACAAATGGGACCCGTTCGCTGACATGATAGATTAATTGGATCAGGTGTGTATCGGTAATGACAGAAGCAAAAGGGACATTCCAAGCTTCAATCGGTGCGATACCAAGATTTTTTTGCATGGAAACATTCATTGATTTTAATTGACCATCTGAATCGAGTATGAAGATACCAATTTTTAATTCATTAAATAAAGTCGCTAGTTGCTTTTCACTTGTTTCATAAGCAAGGTAAGTTTGATTTAGCTGTTCGTTTAAGGTCGATACGACTGCAAGTAATTCTTCTTCTTGTTCATTAGGCTTAGTAGGTTCAAACAATTCGCCATCAGCATTGCCCTTAATCATTTTTTTTAGAATAGGTAAGACGGTCTCCACTGGTCGGTTCCGTTTGGTTAGTATTCGCAAAGCTAGAAAATAGACCATGAATGAAAAAAGGAAATAAATCATCAAGATGGATTGCTTAATGCTTGCAGATTTTTTCAAAAAATCATCGGCAGGCTCTGCTAGTCGGATGAACCCGATGATTTTGTTATTCTGTTTAATAGGTAACGCGACGTAGAGCAACTGCTTATGTAAAGTGGTGCTCCACCGTGTGGCTTGACCGATTTGATTGCCGCTCATAACGGCTTTTATCTCAGCTCGATTCGCTCGCGATCCTTGGAGCGACGAATCAGTACTATCCATTAAAATTTGGCCTGAAGGATCCAAAAGGGTGATCCGTTCATCTGAATCCGCTACGTAAGTATCTCGGTAGGATTCAAGCGTGGCTAACTGATTATTACTGACACGTAGCAAAAATGCGCCTTTTTGTTGTAAATACGTGACTTGTTGATTGGTGACTTGTTGATTATAAAAGCGGCTAATCAATTGCCAGCTAGCTATAAAAAGAAGCACAAACACGACGGTTAGTGCACCATAATTTTTGAAAAAACGTTTCATCGATGAGGCTCCTTAAAGGTATAGCCAAATCCTCTAACGGTTTGTAAATATTGTGGATGCTTGGGATCATCTTCAATCTTTTCGCGAAGGTGACTAATATGGACATCCACAATCCGACTTTGCCCATCGAAATCAAAATGCCAAATACGATCAAGCAAAGTATCCCGATCAATGACGCGATCCTTGCGATTCATAAAATAGACCAATAATTCGAATTCTTTCGGCGTCAGAAAAATTTGCTCCCCTTTAACTTTGACTTGATAGTTCGATAAGTCGGCCTCAATCGAGCCAATTTTGACGAGTTCTTCTTTTTCTTCATCGATTGGTTGGACTTCATTTTGAGACATGCGACGAGCGATAGCCTTGATTCGAGCAATGACTTCTCTCGGACTGAATGGCTTGCTTAAATAATCATCAGCACCAATTTCTAGACCGAGAATGCGATCGATTGGATCATCCTTGGCAGTCAAAATAATGATAGGGGTGTTTACCTTTTCTTGGCGCAAGCGTTTGGTAATTTCGATCCCGTCCATATGAGGTAGCATCACATCTAATAAAATAAAATCAAAAGATTGCATCAAGGCAATTTCTAGCGCTTCTTGACCATCTGTTGCGCTAGTTACCTGATAGCCCTCTTTTTCTAAATTAAAGGTTAATAACGTGACAATCGACGGTTCATCGTCGACAACAAGAATTTTTTTCATGGCTTCTACTTCCGCTCCTTTTTTTCATAGGTTCATTCTATCATGAATTGACAATAGGGACTATTGTCAAATGATCGTTTGTAGAAATTGGAAAGCATACAAATGATCGAAGAGGTGGTTTGCCAGTCAGTTAAATGGTATACTATTAAACGAATATATTGAAAAGATTTTAGAGGAGGATTGTTTGTGGAGATTGAAAAAACCAATCGAATGAATGCACTTTTTGAATTCTATTCCACCCTTCTTACACAAAAGCAGATGAACTATATGGAAATGTATTATGCAGATGATTTTTCTTTAGGGGAGATTGCACAAGAGTTTGCTGTTAGTCGTCAAGCAGTCTATGACAATATTAAGCGCACGGGGAAAATACTTGAAGATTATGAACGCAAATTACATATGTATTCAGATTATGTCGTACGTAGCCAGCTGCTTGAAAAGTTGGAGACACATTTGCACGCCAACTACCCAGATGATACACTCGCACATGACTTAGTCGTGAAATTAGCCGAAATTGATGAATAAAGGATGGAACAAACATGGCATTTGAAAGCTTAACTGAGCGCTTGCAACAAGCGATGAGCAAATTACGAAAAAAAGGAAAAGTTACTGAAGCCGACGTAAAAGAAATGATGCGAGAAATTCGCCTCGCTCTTTTAGAAGCCGATGTCAATTTACAAGTGGTAAAAGAATTTACGAAAAATGTACGGGAACGCGCAGTTGGTGCTGAGGTCCTAGATAGCCTATCACCGGCACAACAAATCGTAAAAATTGTTAACGAAGAATTAACAACGACACTCGGGTCAGAGACGGTCGGCATTGAAAAATCACCCAAAATTCCTACAATCATTATGATGGTCGGGTTGCAAGGGGCCGGTAAAACGACATTTGCCGGAAAATTAGCCAATCGCTTAAAGAAGACTGAAAATGCGCGCCCCTTAATGATTGCAGGTGACGTCTATCGTCCAGCAGCAATTGACCAATTAAAAGTCTTAGGGCAACAATTAGATGTCCCTGTTTTTGATATGGGTACGACTGTAAGTCCGGTCGAGATTGTCCGTCAAGGATTAGCCGTAGCAGCAGAAAAGAAAAATGATTATGTATTAATTGACACGGCCGGCCGTCTTCATGTAGATGAAGCACTAATGGAAGAGTTAAAACAAATCAAAGAATTGGCACAACCAAACGAAATTTTACTCGTGGTCGATGCGATGACTGGACAAGATGCCGTGACGGTCGCTGATAGTTTTAATCAACAATTAGGAATTACTGGTGTCGTGATTACTAAATTAGATGGTGATACTCGTGGTGGGGCGGCGCTATCGATTCGCTCGGTGACAGGGGCACCGATTAAGTTTACCGGTACTGGTGAAAAGCTGACTGACTTAGAAATCTTCCATCCAGACCGAATGGCTAGTCGTATTTTAGGTATGGGTGACATGCTGACGTTGATTGAAAAGGCTCAGCAAGATTACGACGAGAAAAAAGCAGAAGAACTTGCGAAAAAGATGAAGGAAAACAGCTTTGACTTTAATGATTTCATTGAACAGCTCGATCAAGTGATGAGTATGGGGCCATTAGAAGATTTGATGAAAATGATTCCAGGCATGAGCCAAGTTCCAGGAATGGATAATTTCAAAGTGGATCCAAAAGATATTGCGCGTAAAAAAGCCATTGTCTTTTCGATGACACCAGAAGAGAGAGAAAATCCTGATTTATTGAATCCTAGTAGACGACGACGAATTGCAGCTGGATCTGGAAATAATGTCGTAGAAGTCAATCGCATGATTAAACAATTTAAAGAAGCAAGAACAATGATGCAAAAAATGTCTAATGGAAACTTTAATGTCCCAGGAATGGATCAAATGTTTGGGACAGGTATCAAAGGAAAATTAGGTAAGATGGCGATGAATCGGATGGTCAAGAAAAACAAAAAGAAGAAAAAGAAACGCAAATAATAGATAGTATTTGACCGCGCTCTCTTTTCCGTCATAATTATTCGTATTATTTGTTCTCTATCGGGAATGATGATACTATAAATATAGAAACTGAAAGGAGAAATGCACGATGGTGAACAAAGATCAAGTAGAAGGTAAAGTAACTGAAGCTAAAGGTAAAGTAACTGGTGATGACTCCGAAGAATTAAAGGGCAAAGTTAAAAAAGGTTTTGGCGATGCCAAAGAAAAAGTTGAAGAATTCGCTGACGATGTAGCAAAAAAAGTCAATGAATTTGTCGACCGTAAAGACAAAAAATAATTAGACGAATCATTTCCAAAAGTAGATGCTTAGGCATCTACTTTTTTTATTAAAAAACTACATAGCCTAAAAAGACTATGTAGTAGTGAGTATTTTTAATCAGTTAATTTCTTGAAAAATTCAATGTATTTTGAAGTAATCAAATCGAAGAACGAGGTTGTTTTTTCTGTTAACGCATCCTTATCATCAAATAAAGTTGCTGCATTGCCGATATATGCTTCTGGTTGTTGCAATGTTGGCATATTTAAGAACACAAGTGATTGACGCAAGTGGTGATTTGCACCAAAACCACTAATAGCACCCGGAGAGACACTTACGACTAAAGCGGGCTTGCCATCCCAAACGCTGTGACCATAAGGACGTGAACCAACATCAAGCGCATTTTTTAAAGCAGCTGGAACAGAACGGTTGTATTCAGGAGTAAAGAAATAGACACCATCAACGCCACCTACTTTTTCTCTAAAACGTGTCCAAGCTTCAGGAACAGCGCCTTCAACGTCTAAATCTTCATTGTATAAAGGTAAGTCATCAATTTCAACAAATACTGGTTCAAAATCTTCAGGTAACGCACTAGCAAAATACTTTGCTACTTTTTTGTTTAAAGAATCTTTTCTTAAACTACCTACAATGATGCCAATTTTCTTTGTCATTACAAAAACTCCTCCTTTAATTTTATATCTATATGTATTTTATTACTATGGAAAATATATTGCAAAAATAATAGCATACTTTTTGGAAGTGAAAAAAGTTTAACTGTAAAGAAAAAACTCTTTACAGGGAGAAAAAAAACTGGTACACTACTTCTTGTGATTAAAACTAATGGAGGTGTATATAAACATGGCAGTTAAAATTCGTTTGAAACGTATGGGTTCTAAGAAAAGTCCTTTTTACCGTATCGTAGTTGCTGATTCACGTTCTCCACGTGATGGACGCTTCATCGAAACAGTAGGAACTTACAATCCTTTAAAAGATCCAGCTGAAGTAACTTTGAAAGAAGAAGTTGTTCTTGACTGGTTAGCTAAAGGTGCACAACCTTCTGATACAGTTCGTAACTTGCTTTCTAAAGAAGGCGTTATGAAAAAACATCATGAAGCTAAGTTCTCTAAGAAATAAGGTGACCACTTATGGATGAGTTGAAAGAGTTAGTATTAACCATCGTTCGTCCGTTGGTTAGCTTTCCTGATCAAGTTGTATTAAATGTAGAAGAGTCCGATGATTTCTTTGAATTTAATCTTTCAGTCGCACCAGAAGACATCGGTCGTATTATTGGCAAGCAAGGACGTGTTGCCAAAGCTATTCGAACAATTGTTTATAGCGTGCGCTTGAATCAACCCAAAAAAGTTCGTCTTAATATTTTAGATAATAAATAGGAAGAAACCTGATGAAAGTCAGGTTTTTTTTGTTGAGTGAGAATATTTCTGCAAGTATCTAGTTAGGAACAAGTAAAGAAGATCCGAAATGTTTTTCTTATTATTTGGTGTTATTTGTGTTTTAGCGTAGACTTGTAGATGATAGGAAAGGAGGATGACGATGGATCAATTGTTATTTTTATTGATTTTAATTGCCTTGATTTGGATGATTTTTAAAGTGAGTAGATGGATTTGGCGTATTGCTAGCTTTGTGATATTACTCGTTGTGATTTGGTACTTTAGGGAGACAATCAATTCTTCTTTAACACAGTACAGTGAATGGATTCCAAATCCAGAAATACGCGCAAATGTGCAACAATTTTTACAAACATTTTTTGAAAAATTAAACCAATTTGGTCAAACAGTAACGAACTTGATTCAATAAGGGAGCGATTTTCATGAAAAAAAGTTTGCTATATGGGGTAGTACTCGTTTCACTTGGTTTGATGTCGGGTTGTACAAACTCAGCAACTACGACGACAACAGTTCAATCTGGACAAAGTACCACCGAGACAACTCAGTTAGCAGGAACAACATCAAGTACAACACAATCAAGTACGAAATTGGAAAGTACAACACAACAAACCACAAGCAGTGAGCATATTGCCCAAATAAATCCAGCACAAGCCTTACAAGCTGCTTTTCCGAATGAGCAAACACCAACGGCCGCTGTTAATCATACTCAAACGATGAATATTGCGGTAGCTGATGAAGGTAGCCGCTTTTCAGTCCTTTATTATGATATGGCACAGCCACTTGTGTTGAATTCAAAAGAATTGAATGCTCAACAACCAATCGCACATTTTGAAAAAGTACAGTATGACTCAGCTGAACAGGCAAAAGCCGCAGTCAATCAGCTGAACGGACAAGATGGTGCAATGGGTGTAGATTTGGGCTATAGCATTACGGGCTACCAACAAGGGGCAGCTGGATCGACTTACTTGTCATGGAGTGAAGGAAAGTGGAGTCTGTATGTGCAAGCAAGCAATAGTGAAGGACAAGACCCTGTGCCCACAGCCAAAGAAGTAGTCGCATTTTTAGAGAAAAATTACTTACCGGCGCCCAATACTGCTGGACAAATTGCGATTCATTTAAATGCAACAGGCTATCAAGCAAATCAAATTACATGGCAGGACAATACGATAGTCTATACAGTTTCCAATAACGATGCCATTGCAGCATTAAAAATGGCTGTATCTATGGCAAAATAAGGACGACATAGCTAATTTCTTCTTCGCATGATACAATGAATGAGAATTTTTGAAGAAACGAGGAACGAACGTGACAGAATATTTAAATGTAGGAAAAATAGTAAACACCCATGGCATCAGAGGAGAAGTGCGGGTCATTTCTCAGACTGATTTTGCTTTAGAACGGTACCAACCAGGAAAAACGTTGGTACTGTTTCGAGAAAATCAAGCACCACTGACATTAACGATTGATACGTACCGTCGTCATAAAAATTTTGATCTATTGAGTTTTGAAGGGTATCCTTCGATTAACCAAGTAGAGTCTTTCCGTGACGGTATTTTAAAGGTCGCCAAGGAAGATCGTGTTGAATTGGCTGAAAATGAGTTTTATTATTATGAAATTATTGGGGCAGAAGTTGTCACAGAAGAAGGCAAAGTTATTGGCAAAGTGAAAGAAATTTTATCGCCTGGTGCCAATGATGTTTGGGTGGTTCAACGCAAAGGTAAGAAAGACGCGTTGTTGCCATATATTGACTCAGTCATAAAAGAAGTCGACGTAACTGCTCAAAAGATTATTGTCGAGATACCAGAAGGGTTGCTTGATGATGAGAATTGATGTCTTAACCCTTTTTCCGAGAATGTTCGATGGACCGCTGGGTGAGTCTATCATTGGCAAAGCGCGTGAAAAAGGCTTACTTGATATTCGTGTATCCAATTTCCGTGACTACTCTGATAACAAGCATCAGACAGTCGATGACTATCCGTATGGTGGTGGAGCAGGCATGTTATTAAAAGTGCAACCAATCCACGCAAACTTAGCTGCCATCGAAGCAGAACAACCTATCGAAAAAAAACGCATTATCTTACTTGATCCAGCTGGCAAGCCATTTAATCAAAAAATGGCGGAAGAATTCGCCAATGAAGAACAACTAATCTTCATCTGTGGTCATTATGAAGGGTACGATGAGCGTATTCGCTCGCTCGTGACTGATGAAGTGTCACTAGGTGATTATGTCTTGACTGGTGGAGAACTAGGGGCGATGGTGATGATCGATGCCACTGTCCGCTTGCTACCGGATGTATTAGGCAATCAGACTTCTGCTCAGACAGATTCACATTCGACGGGTCTGTTAGAGCATCCACAATATACGAGACCAGTTGAATTTGCTGAAATGAAAGTTCCGGAAGTACTAACTAACGGTAACCATAAATTGATTGCTGAGTGGCAGCTAAAAGAATCTTTACGTCGAACGTATTTAAGAAGACCAGATATGCTGGAAAGATTACTATTGACGCCAGAGATGGAAAAGCTACTAAAAGAAATCAAAGAGGAAGAAAAAAAGACTGACTGACAAGATTTTTTCTTTACAGAGCATAGGCAAGTATGCTATTATATTTTGGTGAGTGAAAAGCTCATCTATTACAATATTCCGCTGGGGTAGCCAGAGCATCCTAAGAGTATTTGGAAATAAGGAGAATGATAAAAATGAATCCATTAATTCAAGCATTAACACAAGAACAATTGCGTACAGACATTCCTGCATTCCGTCCTGGTGATACAGTACGTGTACACGCAAAAGTTGTCGAAGGAACTCGTGAACGTATTCAGTTATTTGAAGGTGTTGTTATCAAACGTCGTGGAGCTGGCATCAGCGAAACTTACACTGTTCGTAAAGTATCAAACGGTGTTGGCGTTGAACGTACTTTCCCATTACACACACCACGTGTTGCTCAAATCGAAGTTGTTCGTTACGGTAAAGTTCGTCGTGCTAAATTGTACTACTTACGTGCCTTACACGGAAAAGCAGCTCGTATCAAAGAAATTCGTCGTTAATCATTTATCAGATGAAGTAAAAGACCTTGTTAGCAAGGTCTTTTTTTCTTATACTAGGAAAGATAGAAGGGAATGGGTCAGATGGCTACAACAAAACAAGAGCAATACGAATTAATTTTAGCGCAATTAGCAGGTTTATTGGAAATTGAAACCAATTGGATTGCCAATCTAGCGAACTCATCTGCATTACTAAATGATGCATTTTCAGATACGGTTTTTGCTGGGTACTATGTGTATACAGATGGTGAATTGGTATTAGGACCATTTCAAGGGAAAGTATCGTGTACAAGAATTAAGCTAGGAAAAGGCGTCTGTGGAGAAGCAGCTGAAACGAAACGCACACTGATTGTAGACGATGTAACGACACATAAAAACTATATTTCGTGTGATTCTGCAGCAATGTCTGAGATTGTCGTGCCTATGTTGGTCGCTGACAAATTGATAGGTGTGCTCGATTTAGATAGTCGTAAATTTTCAAGTTACGACGCGATCGATCAAGAATATCTGGAAAAGTTTGTGGCCTTATTGACAGCCAGCTACCAAAAAGAGACTGTGTCAAAAGCATTTAGCTCCGAGCAATAAGTCGAAAAAATTTTGCGTGTGTGACAAAATTTGTGCGACGAAATCTGAATTAAACACAAGACCAATTAACTACAACAAAAAGCCAGCGCAGCCCCAAAGTGTTAGACTAACTTTTTGGCTATGCTGGCTTTTTATTTCTAGCTGAACAATGTTGTTTCAGCCTTTTTTTGATCAGCGTCAAGTAATGGGTATTATCTCTTACCCGACAGGACGCCGTACAACCAATCAAATGGTGCAAAGAAGATATCTTCCATTAGTATCCGCCTCCTATAAAAAGCATAGCATGGAATTGTATTACATGAAGATGATTTTTGTTACGTTTTCAAAAAATTTAAAACGAAGATGACAAACTTTTTACTCTTATTGAGGATAAATCGAAAAGCCATATTGTTTAATATGCGCTTGTAACATTTTCAAATAGGTCAAAGCTAAAGGACTGAGCGTCCGTTGTTTTTGTTTTAGCCATCCAATTGTAATCGTATCCTCATATTCGAGTGGAATAGCCACAATTTTGTCGTCATTCAGTTCACTACTAATAATCCCTGAACTAATCGTATACCCATCCAGTCCCACCATTAAATTAAAAATTGTTGCACGATCGCTGACTTTAATCTCTTTTTTGCGATCCCATGTGCTTAAAATTTCTTCTGCAAAATAAAAAGAGTTCGTTTCTCCTTGCTCATAGCACAAATAGGGATAGTCCTCTAAATCAGCGAGTGTCAGACTGGCTTTTTTTGTCAAAGGATTGCTTCGACTGACAAAGACATGTGGATGAGCATCAAATAAAGGCGTAAAGGTCAAATCTTTTTCTTTAAAAAGCTTCGTCATGACTTTGCGATTAAATGAATTTAAGTAAAGAATACCTAACTCACTCTTAAACTGAACCAAATCATCAAAAATATTTTCTGTTTCTGTCTCGCGTAAGGTGAAGCGGTAATCATCATTGGGAACGGTACGAATCAATTCAACGAAGGCATGCACGACAAACGCGTAGTGTTGGGCTGATACAGAAAAGCTTTGTTTGCGTAGGCCTTGATGCTTGTATTTTTCTTCTAATAAGTTCACTTGATCAAGAATTTGACGGCTATATACCAAAAATTCGCGTCCTTCATTCGTTGGAGATACGCCCGTTTTACTGCGAAGCAAAAGTTGAATATTGAGTTCTTGTTCTAATTCTTTGATAGCATTTGATAGGCTAGGTTGCGTGAGGAAAAGCTCTTTGGCCGCTTCATTAATGGATCCTTTTTCAACGACTTTTTCTAGATAAATTAATTGCTGTAAGCGCATAGTATCCCTCCGTTTTTTCTTTATTATAGAGCAGGTTATAGGTAATAGCTATAACTTGCTCTTGTTTTTTTCAGTTATCGCTTTGTTTTTACTCATGTTAAAGTAACGCTATTAGAACGGAGGAGGGAATTACATGGTAAAAACAACAATCGTTGGCTTTCCAAGAATTGGAGAATTTCGAGAATTAAAATTTGCAACTGAGGCATTTTTTAGAGGTGATAGTACGACAAAAGATCTTTTACAAAAAGGAAAGGAACTCCGCAAAAAACATTGGCAACTCTTAAAAGATAGTGGAATAGATGAAATTACAAGCAATGACTTTTCGTTTTATGACACAACACTCGACACCGCTTGTTTGTTTAATATCGTTCCAGCTGCAGTGCGATCATTAGCGCTTACTCCACTGGAAGAGTATTTCGCGTTGGCTCGTGGCTATCAAGGGGAAAAAGGTGATGTGAAAGCTAGACCTATGAAAAAATGGTTTAACACCAATTACCATTATCTGACACCAAAAATCGAAGCAAGTACCAACGTTCGTGTAGTGGGAACAAAAATATTTGATGAATACCAAGAAGCAAAATCATTAGGAATAGAGACACGCCCCGTCATCCTTGGTCCATTTACATTTTTACAATTAGCAGAAATTGATGATGATGTGAATCAAGAGAAGCTCATTATCCAATTAACAGTCGCATATCAGGAGGTCTTCTCAAAATTAGACAACCTAGGTGCGAAATGGATTCAATTAGATGAGCCGGGACTAGTTAAAGATCTATCGACAGAACAAGTGAATGTATTTGAAACTTTATATCAAAATTTATTAGTAGACAAACCGCTAAACGTCTTGATACAAACCTATTTTGGCGATGTACGGGATGTCTATCACTCATTGATTACTTTGCCGGTCGATGCAATTGGACTAGACTTTGTCGAAGGAAAGCAAACAAAAGCGTTGCTAACTAGTGGGTTTCCGGAAGACAAAATTTTATATGCAGGTGTGGTAAATGGAAAAAACATTTGGCGGAATCAGTTCGAGCAAACACTACTGCAAGTAAAGGATTTTCAGAACAAAAAATTAGTCCTTTCAACCTCTTGTTCATTATTACATGTTCCATACACAACGGATAATGAAAGCTTCGCGCCTGAAATAGTAAACTATTTTTCGTTTGCAAAAGAAAAATTGGAAGAACTAAAGGTCTTAGCGAGCCTTGTTGAACACAAAGAAATGCACTTATTGCAACAAAATAAAGCATTGTTTGCTGCCAAGCGCTTTGATGAAAATAGTGAATTGAAAGAGAAGTTAGAACAATTGACAGCAAAAGATTTCGAGCGATCCCCTGATTTTGAACCACGTCGCCTCATTCAAAAGAATGTGTTTCAACTTCCAGATTTGCCGACTACGACGATTGGCTCATTTCCTCAAACAAAAGAAGTAAAACAAAATCGATCAAAATGGAAAAAAGGTGAAATAGATCAGCAACACTACGAGCAATTCATAGAAAAGCAGATCAAAGAATGGCTAGAGTGGCAAGAGTCGATTGATTTAGATGTATTAGTCCATGGAGAGTTTGAACGAAATGATATGGTGGAATATTTTGGTCAGCAGCTAGATGGCTATTTGTTCAGTAAAAATGGCTGGGTTCAATCCTATGGGACGAGAGGAGTTAAGCCACCGATTATCTGGTCAGATATCACTCGTAAGGCCCCCATCACTGTCAAATGGTCAGCATTTGCTCAAAGTCAAACCCAAAAAGTTGTCAAAGGAATGCTGACTGGGCCAGTAACAATCTTGAACTGGTCTTTCCCAAGAGAGGATGTGTCGACGAAAGAATCCACACTTCAACTGGCCCTAGCGATTCAAGAAGAAGTTCTTGATTTAGAAAAAAATGGCATTCGTATGATTCAAATTGATGAAGCAGCTTTGAGAGAAAAATTACCTCTTCGTCAGTCTGATTGGTACTCCGAATACTTAGATTGGGCGATTCCAGCATTTCGTTTGGTACACAGCAAAGTAAAACCAGAGACCCAAATTCATACTCATATGTGTTATAGCGAATTTACCGATATTCTTTCGGCGATTGATCAAATGGATGCAGATGTTATTTCCTTTGAAGCATCACGTTCCAATCTTGCTATTTTGGATGAACTGGTTCGTCGACACTTTAAAACAGCAGTCGGTCCGGGTGTTTATGATATCCATTCTCCTCGTATCCCTTCAGTTGAAGAGTTAACGACGACCATTCATGAAATTATCCAAAAAGTTCCTCGTGAAAAAATTTGGATTAATCCGGATTGCGGATTAAAAACTAGAGGAATAGTGGAGACGAAGGCGAGTCTGGCAAATATGACAAAGGCAGTAGCTGCGATACGAGAGGAGTAAGAGTGAGATGGATCGATTATTATCATTTGAAGTATTTCCTTCAAATACACAAGATGGCTTCACTAAATTAGTTGCAACTATCCAGACACTGGCAAAATTAAAACCGGCATTCATAAGCGTGACTTGTAGCAACAATAATCAAACAATTGACCAGACAACAATCAAAGTTGCAAATTATATCCAGAATGAACTGGGAATTGAAACAATCGCACATTTGCCTGCAGCCTATCTTTCGAAAGCACAGGTGAAGCGTACGATTGAAGATTTGACAAGGCTAGGCATTTATCACGTGCTAGCTTTACGTGGGGATATACTCCCTAATTTGAAACCGGTCCATGATTTTTTATACGCAAGTGATTTAATAACCTACATTAAAACGATTGCACCAGAATTTTCTATTTCTGGTGCATGTTATCCAGAAGTTCACCCTGACTCTCCCAATCGAATTTCAGATATTCAAGCTTTAAAACTGAAGTGTGATGTGGGTTGTGATAGCTTGATTAGTCAACTATTTTTTGATAATGACTTATTTTATGAATTTATTGAAAGGTGTCAACTCGCAGGTATCGATGTCCCCATTCTTGCAGGAATCATGCCGATTGTTAATCGCAAACAAGCAATACGATTGGTACGAACAACGAAGACGAAGCTGCCGAGAAAGTTTCTTGCCATTTTGGAAAAATACGAACACAATCCTAAAGCATTAAGAGAAGCAGGTTTGGCCTATGCAGTCGACCAAATTGTTGACTTGCTTACACAAGGAGTGGGTGGCGTTCATCTATATACAATGAATAATGCAAATGTTGCAGAGCATATTTATCAGCAAACTGGTGCGCTTTTTGCGACGGCATCCTGTTTTGGGCAAGAGAAATAGTACGAAGAATTACTGAAGTGTGACACCTCAGCTGAGAGCGAGATGAAAAGAGAATCGAACTGTCCTGAAAAGGACAGCTTTTTTAAGTGATAAATAACACAAAAGGTCTTGCGCTTTTCTTTTTTTACGATAAAGTAAAAGAGTATTGAAAAAAAAGGAGCGATGAATTGTGTATTCACCAGGAGAAATTTTGACCATTACTATTGAAAACGGAACCAAAAAGATTGAAAAGCCATTATTGGCAAAGTTTATTTTGGGATTTATTGGAGGGGCGATGATTTCGCTAGGCTATCTAGCATATATTCGTGTATCAGCGTCAATCCCGAGTAACTTGGCAAGTGTGCAAGCATTTGTCGGAGCATCTGTCTTTCCCATCGGACTGATTGTGATATTATTAGCAGGTGGCGAATTGATTACGGGTAATATGATGGCGGTTAGTGCAGCCTTTTACGATCGTAAAGTATCAGTTGGGGCACTATTACTAAATTGGTTGACGATTACATTGGCTAATGTCCTCGGAGCATTGTTTGTGGCATATTTTTTCGGACATCTCGTAGGATTGACTGCCAGTGGTGTCTATGCTGAGCAAGTGAGTCAATTAGCCGAACACAAAATTGCTGCGACTTGGGTGCAAGCGATTGTATCAGGGGTTGGGTGTAATTGGTTTGTTGGCTTGGCTTTGTGGTTAAGTTATGGGGCTAAAGACGGTGCTGGAAAGATTTTGGGAATCTGGTTTCCAGTGATGATCTTTGTTGCTATCGGTTTCCAGCATAGTGTTGCCAATGCTTTCTTGATTCCTGCTGCAATTTTTGAAGGAGCCGCGAGTTGGGGTGACTTTTTACGAAACTTTGTCTTTGTTTATCTAGGAAATGTTATTGGCGGAGCCATCTTTGTCTCCGGGTTTTACTTTGCTAGTTACAAAGGGCATTAAAAATATAGAAAGAGCCAGACAACAGTCTAACAAGAGCGACGGTTGCTTGGCTCATTTTTAGTAAAAGTTTGTTTTCGATGTAATCTCATTTGTAAAGTAGCCTTGTTCTTTTAATGTTTTTAGACGAACGACATAGCTTTCAGATTTGGTATGCAAAATAACTGTATTCACATTAATCTTTGTAATCTGTCCCGATATTTCTTCACCCGAAACGTCTTTTGTAGTGATGAAATCTCCGATATTCAATTCCATAGAACCCATCCTTTCATCTGTATACAACCTATCATAACATATTTTAGGATTTGGTGTCATTTCGATGAAAAAAGGATGAAAAAATATAGGGGAAACCCAACAAAAAAAGCATGATAAACATTAATTTCTCAATGTTTATCATGCTTTTTATTATGGAGGCGGCGGGAGTCGAACCCGCGTCCAAACATATTGCTACCTAAAAATCTACGCTCATAGTCGACTCATTTGAAGATTCGCGTTACAGCTTGCCGAACGACAGGCAGTCTGTATTGCTAGTCTGATGATCTCTTCACTCATTTACAGACGGAAAATAAGTGCGTATCCCACTTAAGTTAGGACCCTGATTCGAGCACATGGGCGATGCCGAGAGGATCTACGCTAACTGTTTTTAGGCAGCTAAAGCGTAAGAGTTGTTATTGTTTTTAGCAGTTATATTTAACTGTAACGTTTTAGCGTAGACGTAACCTACGAAGCGCAATTCAGGCTCAACTATGCCTGTCGAATCCGTAACGCCCCCAAATAAAGGAGCTTGTTAACAACTCATTCATTATACCATAGTTTTGATAGGCAATACACTAAATCAAATCAAAATGTTTCAATGCGTGGACAATTCCGCCGTTGTTATTAGTTTTGGTAACAAAGGTTGCTTGTTCTTTCAGTTCACTAGTGGCATTCCCCATAGCGATTTTTTCATCGCAAGCTGCGAGTAAGGCAAGGTCATTTGGACCATCGCCAAAGCCATACGTCGGGATAGTCGGCAAGTTTAAAAGTTCTTTGATTCGTGTCACAGCGGTACCTTTTGATGTTCCTTTACGGACAACATCTATTGAGAAGGGGTTGTTGCGATAAAAAGTTAGATCGGGAAACGTTTCATTGTAATATGCATCTGCGTTTGTTCCCAGTATGAGTAGCATGTTGACCAAGGATTCTTGGTATTTTTTTGGCAGTACAGGGGGGACGTTTGCATGAATATGATCAAAGGCTTCAACAAGGTAACGATTGGCGCCAGATGCCCAAATATCTTTGTCATTATAAAAAACGACTTCCTGTTGCTGCAAGTGGACGGCTTCGACCATCCGTTGACAAATAGCTTGCTCGATATGTTCTTGGAAGACGACTTCTCCAGCCAAGCGAATAAAGGCGCCATTCATGACAGCATCAGAGGTGATACCTGCCGCTTGTTTGATATGCTGTATCTGAGGCTCAGCACGGCCGGTAGCAATAATGGGTAAGATATTGTTTTGCCTAAGAGTCGCGATTGCTTGAGCAACTTCCGGTGTAATTTGAGAATGACTATCTAATAATGTACCATCTAAATCAAAAAATGCGAGTGCTTGATAAGACATTGAGACGCTCCTTTCATGTATAATTTGATGATAGCAAATAATGAATAAAAGGCAAAGCTTTCGCGAAGAATTGATGAAGCTGTTGGTAGTTTTCTAATTATTTAGTATACTAGGCAGTAGTAATAAAGGAGCGACATGATGATAGTTTTGTACGTAGGGATCTTTTTTTTCATAATAGGTTTGGCTTTTTTTCTTTTTCCACCAAAGGGCGAGAATTTGGTGTATGGTTACCGAACCGAACGTGCACAAGTTTCTGCTGAAAGCTGGGTTTATGCACAACGAGTAGCTCGAAATTATTTTTTATTAGTTGGTGGCATACTGACAGTAATTGGTTTCTGGCTAAAGCTGTCCGGGCATACGAACTTCTTTCTAATCGAGCTGTTAGGTATTCCTTGGGTTATCGCGCCGATGATTGCACGAATAGAACAAAAATTGGATCGATACAATCGATCCTTACGAGGTGATGAAAATGAACATATTGATGATTGAAGACAATGAATCTGTATCTGAAATGATGCAAATGTTTTTCCTAAATGAAGGTTGGGAAGCGACTTTCAAATATGATGGAAAGGAAGGACTAGATACTTTTTTGGCGAATCCTCATTTCTGGGATTTAATCACGTTGGATTTGAATTTGCCATCGATGGACGGCATGATTGTTGCAAGAGAGATTCGGAAAGTATCGAAGACGGTACCAATAATCATGCTAACTGCGAGAGACTCTGAAAGTGATCAGGTCATTGGCTTAGAGATGGGCGCAGATGATTATGTAACTAAGCCGTTTAGTCCCTTAACTTTGATTGCGCGAATTAAGGCACTACATAGAAGAATGGAACTTGTGGAGAAAGAAGGAAAAATCCAAGAAGCGAGCGACCAAGAATTTGATATCGAAACACAATTTTTAAAGGTCAACACAAAAACGAGAGAAGCCTATCTAAATGGCAAATTAATCGAAGGACTGACACCAAAAGAATTCGATTTGCTCTATACTCTTGCGAAAAAGCCAAGGCAAGTATTCTCCAGAGAACAGCTCCTGGAGTTAGTGTGGGATTACCAGTATTTTGGCGATGAACGAACGGTCGATGCGCACATTAAAAAGTTACGTCAAAAAATTGAGAAAGTCGGTCCTCAAGTGATTCAGACAGTTTGGGGAGTGGGATACAAATTTGATGATTCGGGTGTTGCCTGATGAAATATTTGTATCAACAGCTGGCCGCTTTTACCGTGGTTATTTTTGTGACGTTACTCACGATGGGCATTGTTTTCACACGGATGACCGAGAAAACGGTCGAGGAGAATAATTACCATCAATTATTTGGTTATGGCGATGCTGTGCAAAAAGTTGCCGAAACAATCAATGATCAATACCAGGTAAATTTTTCTAAGGAGACAGTCATTCAAAACGCATTAGCGACATCTGAACTGATGTTAAACCAACAGAGTGTTAATTTTGTGTTTATTACGACAAATAAGCAAATTATTTACCCGTTGCACAGCTCAGAGAAAACAAGTATCACGATTGCGACATCGACTTGGTCTGCATTGGCAGCAGGAGAATCTCAGCAATTAACGTCTGATGCAAACATTTATGGTCAGAAAGAGACGACTTCCTATGCCATGATTCCCTTCGATTACGACGGCACCTTTTTTGGTGTCTTAATTGTCAGTCAGCCGGCAAAAAATATTCAAAATTCGGTGAAACAATTGACAGCAAATCTATTAAAAGGGGTCATTTTATCGGTTATCGTGGCATTGGTCATTAGTTACTTTTATGCTCGTTTTCAAGTGAAGCGGATCAATCGCCTCCAAAAAGCGACCAAAGAAGTGGCTAATGGAAATTTTGATATCAATGTACCTGTGCATAGTCGGGATGAGTTTGATGATTTGGCTGAAGATTTCAATAAAATGACGCGTTCGTTGAAAGAGTCGCAGGACGAAATCGAGCGCCAAGAAGAGCGCAGAAAGCAATTTATGGCCGATGCATCGCATGAGATGCGGACACCATTGACGACAATCAATGGCTTATTAGAAGGTTTGCAATATCATGCGATTCCTAAAAATCAAGAAGAGAACGCCGTCAAGTTAATGAAAAATGAAACGGAACGACTCATAAGACTAGTCGCTGAAAACTTGGATTACGAAAAAATCCGAACCAATCAGATTTCGATGGTTATTAAAAAGTTTGATGGCACACAGACATTGGCAGAAATCGTGACGCAACTTCAAGTGAAGGCAGCCAGTGCAGGCGACACCTTAACACTACTTACGACGGAGCCGGTCAGCGTCTTTGCAGATTACGATCGCTTTAAACAAGTCATGGTTAATATCATTCAAAATGCGATTCAATTTACAGAGAATGGTGAGATTACGATCCAAATCGAAAAACGTAATTTACAGACAGTCATAGCAATCTCTGATACAGGTATCGGTATGACGCCAGAGCAATTGACCAATATTTGGGATCGCTATTACAAAGTTGACCCATCTCGGAAAAATAAAAAATTTGGTGAATCTGGACTAGGCTTACCGATTGTTCAACAATTGGTGCGACTTCATAACGGCACGATTGATGTCCAAAGTAAGCTGGGTGAAGGTACCACATTTAAAATTTCTTTTCCAGATACTGAAACAACTGAAAGCTAAAATGAAACAGGGTTTACTAAAACAAGAGCTATAAAATCCAAAAGATTATACTTCTGGATTTTATAGCTCTTTTTTTAGCAAGACTAGTCACACCTTTTTAATGATGTTTAAAGGGGTGTGAGTGTTCACTTGGTAGATAGTGCTTTTTCAATCGCGACTTCTTATGAAAATAAGCTACGAATAAAGCAATGAAGCAGATCGTCACGAGTAATACTTTCATGAACATAAATAGGATAATCTTCGTCCATTTCAAAGAAGTCAATCGATTGGTTTGAGCGAGTGCTTGGATGGTGGTCGGAATTTTAACGGTTAATTTGGTTGATAAATCCGACTCTTTTGTTGAAAAAGAGTCAGAAGTCAAATGGTTTTGAATAAAAGAAAATTGAGATTGCTCGACTTGCTTTTCAATTTGTGGTTGGAAAAGTAAGAAAACAAATCCTAAAAATAGAAAAATGCCAAAAAGTGGCACGAGCATAGTTTTAACCTTATTAAGGTAAGTGAGTTGACTGCTTGTTTGCGATTGGCGGATATAAAGAAAAAGCGTGAAAAAAAAGAGTCCGCCGCAAAGTACAATTGGTATTTGGACAAAAGGACGCAATTGGGTAGTGAGAGTATTTAGTGTTTCTGTAATAGTCGATTTAGAAGATTGATAAGCTGCTTGTTGTATGTATTGGGTAATTTGCTTGATTTGTTCATGATTGGACGCTTCATAGATAAGAAGAAGCATTAAAAAAGAAACGAATATGAATAAATAAGCTAAGTAGAGTAGTTCCCGTTTATTAGTAAGGGAACGGAATTTATCTTTCATTCTGACACCTTCTTCACTTCAAGTATAAAAAAGGAATTTGAATTATATATGAACTTATCTGGAAAAGTCTAGGAAATAAGAGGACGAGACAGAATTTTTCAGCAAAAAAAGGCTCTATAATATTTGGTGTTGTTACTCAAATAGAGTAGTGACATCAAATATTTTTTTATAACAAAAAGACATTTGGTTGTCCTATA
>OMJG01000010.1_pt1 | contig 131581 bp, 112 predicted proteins | sample 1646431 | NCBI WGS metagenome assembly OMJG01 (sample SAMN03771674, study PRJEB25209) | food metagenome | isolation source: Cotija cheese | place: Mexico:Jalisco,Michoacan | collected 2011-12-12 | reverse complement strand
ATTCGTCTAAGTAGGTAGTGGGGTCTATAGAATGAGGGCTAGCGGCCATCGTGGTTATCCCTTTCGAGGAAATGTAGGAGTTGATTCGAAAGGTACTACGGTGGTCGCCCACATCGTTCATGGGGTCCTCACCAGTAGTCACAGATACACCACGCTACGGGACACGACCGTAAAACTTCCAAGAAATTTTACTTAGAAGAGTAGGACAAAGCCCCAGCCAGAGTTGATATCTGGTTGGGGCTTCGCTTTTTGTTATCTCTAAGTCAGGGAAGCGTAAATGAGCAGCGCGCCGATGATAAACAGTGCGGCTGAAAGTAAGAGATTTACCCGCTCCATGGAAATCGTTCCCACGCTATGTGCTTGCTTCTTACTAGACAGAAGCAATAAGACGACAAACGATGATGAAATAGCTATCAGTGAATACAGCAACATTGAAACGATGAGCATGGCGCCGTCGCCTTCAGCCAGCAAGGTGAGTACTGCACCGATAAATGGCACCGAAGTCACTGACTGAATGACACCGAGCACAATGCCCATGAAGATAGCTGCGCCGGGGGAGCTGTAGCAACGCTTGGTTAGTTTGTTCGCAAGATCCCACAAAGAAGTGCCCTTATTGCGCGTAAAGAATGCGAATACAGCGAGCAAGCACAACACAATTCCGAGGAACGGATTTTCTCCAAGATGCGGCGGCGTCCAACCAGAAATTCGAACGACAAGACTCATCCCTAGCGCCGCAACGCAAATTCCTAACCAATCACCCACGACGCTAAGCGTTAACTCGCGGTTTCTCACGCCCTGAAACTTGCCGAGGAAAATGATGATCCACAGCAGGAGATTAATGGAATCAGCCAACCCCATGAGAGAAACACTGAAATCTATCATCTAGTCCCCTCCGAAAGTAAAGCTTAATCCGCCATCACGTATGCGAAGCGCAAGCTTATCAGAGCTAACCAGCCATGAATCTGCTCAGGGCATGGGTGATCACCGATGCACCGGCTTATCCACTTGCATCGGTTATAGACCCTCTGGGTGCTGGGGGTTTAAATCAGATCCATCGCCCCCATCGTGCTCAGCTCATGGGTGTTGCCCACCAGTTTTCCGCCGGGAGTCTGCAGGCGGACCTTCCCGCGGTGGCGCCGCATCCGTCCTCGCTTATTTTTTCTTTTCTGTGCCCCGGGAGTGCCCGGGTCACCGTCGTCGTTGACGCCGTTGTGGTACTTGCACAGCATGGTGAGGTTTGAGGGATTAGTTTGGCCGCCGTTCTTGTGAGCGTCGATGTGGTGGACTTGGCACCTATCCGCCGGGACTCCGCAGTCCGGCCATGGGCAGACGAGGTTCTCAGCTGTTGCCAGGATGCGTTGTTTGGGCGAGGCGAAGCGTGCTTCGTAGAGATTGACTGGTCCGGCGGTCGGGTGGAAGAGCCCGGCGTAGAGCTTGTCGCCGAGTGCACCCGACATTGCGAGGTTTACGATTTCGGCACCGGTCATGGTGGTGCCGTCGGAAACGCCTACGTTAGTTTCGCTGCCAGCGCCGCTAAAGATTTCGGCAGATTCTTCAAGACCGATGGCGATAACCGGGCGGTACTTCGGCTCGATGACGCCGCCGTTTCCGTTGACGTGGTTCCAGAACGCTTCCAGAAGAGCTGCGGAGCGGGGCTTGTCCTCATCGGTAATGTTGGCGGCGAGGGTTTTCTCGAAATCGGTGATACTGCGTTGAGTATCAGTGATACTCAGGGTGCGCATGCCATTCTTGGAACGGCTTAGGCGTACGCCGGGTTCTTTGGGTTTCTCGCCGATGAGTTCTTTGATGCGTTGTTGGCCGTAGGCTTTTACTTCTTCTAAGGTGCCGTTATAAGCGATGAGTTCGGCGCGGAGTTTCCAGGCGGCGCCGCGGGCGTTTAATTGTCGGGCGAGTTTGTCAATCATCAGCAAGTGATTGACGCTGAGCTGCTTTTCTTCGGCGAGGGCTATGGAGTCTCGTTGGAGGCGTGTTGAGTTGGTGGAGCTAAAGAGGGCGTCCGCGAGTTTTGAATACTCTTTCGCCAACGACAACTCGATGCCGTAGCTGGCGATGTCGTAGGGCGAGTGTTCATCGAAAAGCCGCAAAAATTCCACCCCCTTGCTGGTGAAAAGTCTGAATGCTTGCAATATCTGGTTCATGAGATCGACATTAAAACGAGAATGCAAGCAAACGCCATAGCAAGGTTGAAAACCTGTGGATAACTAAGTTGACATGTCACGCAACTGGCATGGTTATCCACAGGCACGCCATTTTCGGGCAGAAAACGGTCCGAAAGTCCCCGAAAATGAGGAATCGAGTTGCGTGTTGATACGCAACTCGATTTATGAGGGGTTAGCCAGTGACTTCCTGCGAGCCCTTAGCTGCCGATGCTGGCGCGAGCCTTGTCGGCTTCTTCGCTCATGTAGCCGTAATCGATGGTGGTGGAGCCGATGCCGGAGTCGATATCGATGGTCAGCTTCGCATCATCGTGCTGCAAGTCAACACAGTTGCTATGACCAATTCCGGAATCACATGTCACATTGACCGGAGTATTTTCTGGCAGGTCCAGGTTGATTGCACCGATACCGCCATCGATGGTCACGGTGCGGTCTTCGGTCATGTCATCTAGGCCTTCAGTTTGTGAGAGATCGAGGGAGAAAGCACCGATTCCAACATCGTAAACATCCGTGACGGCTGCTTCATTTGCGGGAGTATAAGAGCGTGCTCCCCAGTCTGAGGAAGTCCAGCTTGGGCTATTAGCTGCAAAGCCGAAGGCGAGGAGGATGCCGCCGATAATCAGACTCCATACCGCGATAACAGCGGCGGTAATGCCGAGCACGCGACCCCAGCGGCGCTTCTTCTTTGGCTGTGGCTCCTGTACTGGCTCTGGGTCGGGCAGGTGCCAGGTATCAGGTGCCGCTCCGAGTGGGTCCCAGGCTGGTGGGGTCGTGCGGCCGTCGGGGAAGGGGTAGCCATCGACAGGCTCGAACATCGACAAGTCGATGTGCTCATCGCGCGGTGGCTCGGTGCGCTGCTGCGGGGTAGCAAGCAGGCCTGCTGGTGCGTCCGGGCGACGCTTGTGCAGCAAGTACCAGCCGCCGATACCAGCGATGATTGGCAGCAGCATGGTTATGGAGCTGGAAGAGAAGATGAGCGGGATGATGAAACCGATAGCAAAGATGACCGCCAGCGTCGTACCCAAGGACTTCTCCGAGGTGGACTTGCCTTTCGAATCACGTGGCAGGTCTTTATTAGACCCGAAGGCATCTTCGATGGGCGAGGTGGCCTTGGAATATCGTGGCATAATCATCCACGCCAGCAAATACAGGGCGATGGAACCGCCCCAGCAGAATGCAGTCACAACAAATACGGTGCGGACCAGAACTGGGTCTATCTGGTAGCGAACAGCAATGCCCTCAGCAACGCCGGCAATTTTGCCGCCGCCACCTTGGTCAGCTGGCAAGCGCACTGGGCGGGATGCCCACATTTCCTTAAATTGCTTCTTTACATCATCGAAGCTGGTCTGGGAATCGTCATCGTGCTGCTTACCTTCGTATTGCTGGTAAGCGAATTCCTGGTTGTGGGTGCTGTTGGTCTTGCCGGTGGTTTCCGAACGTATCTCATTGAACGCCGAAGTGATGCTTTCTTTAGCTTCGGTAAAGGCGTTGGACATGTCCTTTACGAAGTCAGACTGCGGCTTCTTGCCGGGGGTATCTGCATTCGCGTTATCGGAGAGACTGGATGGTTTCTTGTACGGATTTGAGTGGGAGGATGCTCCGCTGTTGGCACCATTGTCGTTCTTGCCGGATGGGCGAGAACTCGGGCCGTATGGGGAGGGTTCGTAGGAAGTCATGTCTTAATTATCAAAGCTACGAGCACAAATAACTATCGGGGACTGCCCTGATATTTAAGGTTCAGGGTTCTCCCCGATACCTCAGAGGCTTATGTCCATGCCACAATTGATGCCATGACCACACCTGCGCCTTATTCAACCGCTGAACGGCCAGCGCCGTATCCACGCCTAAGCCGTGCTTCTAACGGCAGCGTGGTCGCTGGCGTAGCTTCAGGCGTATCAGCGCACCTCAACGTGGACGTACTGCTTGTCCGCTTGGTATTCGCCGTGGGGTCTTTGGCATCCGGTGTGGGGCTTTTTGTGTATGCGTCCTTGTGGATGTTGACCAAGCCTAGAGACGTGCAACCGGTCATCGGCAAGTTCAGTGAACGCTTTGCTGGTAAGTTGCCGCGTGGCACGAATATCGCCATTATTGCTTTTGCCATTGTGGCGCCGATTCTTTTTGCCACCCTCGGCGCGGGGCTATCGTTGGTTGCGCTGCTGCCGATGATTATTGTGGCTATCGGTGCAGTGCTCGCCTGGCGCGCATATGACCGTGGACTCAGCGGCACGACTGGCATCATTAGCGTGGTCTCCGGTGCCATTTTAGTGCTTGCTGGAGTGCTCTTTATGAGCTTGAGCTGGCAAGGCAATGACTCTTTCGGTGCCGCACTTTTGGCGGTCGTGCTGACTTTGGGTGGTATTGGCGCGCTGGTGGTTCCACTTGGTATTCGGATGTGGAACCAGTTAACGGAACAGCAAGCGGCGAAAGCAGCCTCTGACGAGCGCGCGGAGATTGCATCACGTCTTCATGACTCAGTCCTGCAGACCCTTGCGCTGATACAAAAACGTGCCGATGACCCCCAAGAAGTCGCGCGCCTTGCCCGCGGCCAAGAACGCGAGTTACGTAGTTGGCTGTTTGGTTCGGAAGAAAAGACCTCGCAATCTGTTTTCGCTGCGCTTGATAGTGCGTGTGGTGAAGTTGAAGATATGTTTGGTATTTCTATCCGTCCCGTCACCGTGGGTGAGGATATTCCGTTAACCGAAGCTACAAAGCTGACCGTGATGGCTGCGCGTGAGGCCATGGTTAATGCCGGCAAACACGCACGCGTGGATTCCGTAGACGTTTACGCGGAGCATCTTGCCGGCGAGCTATCCATTTTCGTCCGTGACCGCGGTGATGGCTTTGACTCGGATGCTATTCCAGAAGACCGCCACGGTATCCGTGACTCCATTGTGGAGCGCATGTCCCGTATCGGCGGCAGCGCCAAGATTAAATCTGCTCCCGGCGAAGGCACCGAAGTTACATTGACCATCGCGAGCTAGACATCGCACATGCCGACTAAAAAGGAGCTTAGTGGGAGGGTACAGACTAAGGTAGAAGCGTTTTCTTTGCTTGGCCCGGAACTACTTGTGCTCATCATCCTCTGTAATCAGTCCTGGTAGGAGACTCGATGATTGTAGAATTTCAATCGAAGTGATTCTACCGTCACTATTGAGTTTCAGCACTGCCAAAGTATCCCCGCTGATCGGATCAATGGCTTCAATACCTCGAGTTGGGCCCGTGGCCAGTGGATTGCCAATCTCATCTAGAAAACTTAGGACTGTTAACTCTCCAGCGTCGTTCCATTGCTCGACATTGAGCGTTATTGTTCGTTTCATTACTTTCGCCAAACAGTTACGACATTGTGGTTGGTATTCATGATTACAACTATGGTGCGGCCATTGTATTTCCATGTTCCGTTAGCTTGCCGTGTGGCCGTATTGCATGTTGAATAGACCACGTCTTGTACGGTGGGTTCCGTGATACTGTCTGCTGCCATTTCTTGTTTCGCATGCCACGAATATGAATAGACAGTACACGGAGCTGAGGCGAGTGGGAATACTTCCGAATATCCATTGGCAACTGGACGGATATCACTGGCGTGGGCGGCCGTTATGGAACCTGAAAATAAGATTCCGACGCTTGTAATTAATGCTGCAAATCGCTTTTTCATCATTTCCCTATCCGACAGACAAATAGACATCAGCGATAGATCCAGGTCCGCTCCAAGAAAAAGATTTGGATGAGCGGAAACCACAAGTGCTTGTGGTGTAGGACGTGCCATCGGCAAAATTGGCAGTTATTCGAGCACAGCGATTGTCTGGAAGTGTATCTTTGACCGTCCCCTGAACATGCACTTGTCCTGGATGACATGAGAGTGTCCAGCTTGCGCTTCCACCGGTTGTATTTGCTTGAAGGACATCGCCGCATGACCCATAAGGGGTCAAGTTTTGGTTTTCCCTGTCTGCTTCGTTTTTCGTAACTGAATGAGTTGTAGATGTGGGGTGTGTCGAAGCAACTGGAATGCTGAAAATCCATATGATTGCCGCAATCAATATATTGGTCTTTTGAGGGTATGTCCCTTCATTTTCACTCCTCCCGATTGGAATTGATTTCGAGCGAGTATGCCACAGTTTCTCCGGAAGGGAAATGACTATTGAAGGTGATACCCATTTATGGGGTTAAACTTGTTTGCTGTATTCGCTCAGCGTTGTGGCAGTAATCGGACCGGGAATTTAGGATGAATTGCTTCTGTGGGATAATAGGTTTGCGGTTATGTCTGTGGTGTAGTCGAAGATCTTTTGGCATAACCATTCGTCCCGTCACCGTGGGCGAGGATATTGCGCTCACCGAAGACACCAAGCTGACCGTCATGGCTGCGCGCGAAGCCATGGTCAATGCTGGTAAGCATGCGCGTGTGGATTCCGTGGACGTCTATGCGGAGCACCCTGCCGGTGAGCTGTCTATCTTTGTCCGCGACCGCAGCGATGGCTTTGACTTTGATGCCATTCCAGAAGATCGTCATGGTATCTGTGACTCCATTGTGGAGCGCATTGTGTGTATCCGCGGCAGCGCCAAGATTAAATCCGCTCCCGGCGAAGGCGCCGAAGTAATGCTCATCATCGCGAGCTAAACATTCACGCTGGAGCGGATGCCCCTCATTCGGTGTGCACGAACGTTCCGAGTTCTTCCCAATCCCTTGACCTTAAAAAGAGGGGCGGGCTAGCCTGAACTCTCATGAAGTTTATTTCTCAAAGGGTGAAGTGTTGATGTCTCGCAGTCAAAAGACAGTCCTTGCGTTTCTCGCCTTTTGCACTGTGGTTCTAGTGGTATTTCGTTTTGCTGGGGTACTCGAATGGCGCTCTGTGGTGATGGCGTGCGTTCCGCTGTTTGTCGGGGCATTGTCGGTTATCTATTTTGGAAAGAACTGGAAACCGTAGTTGGCAAGGCTCAACCGGATGTAGCCGTGTAGCCTTGTGAACATGGTGAACGTCTTTCTGGTTGATGACCATTCCGTATTCCGTGCGGGTGTCCGTGCTGAGCTCAGCAGCGCTGAAGGTATTTCTATCGTGGGGGATGCCGGCACGGTTGCTGAGGCAACCAGTGGAATCACAGAAACTAACCCAGACGTGGTGCTGTTGGACGTGCACATGCCAGATGGTGGGGGACTGGCGGTGCTTAGTAGCATCACCAAGGCACATCCCGGGGATGATGGCCCGAAGTTTCTCGCGTTGTCAGTCTCAGATGCGGCGGAGGACGTTATCGCGTTGATTCGTGCCGGCGCGCGCGGATACGTCACCAAGAATATTGGTGGTGTGGAACTCGCTGAGGCTATTGAGCGGGTCCATAGCGGCGATGCTTATTTCTCACCACGGCTGGCAGGTTTTGTCCTCGATGCCTTTGCTTCAGGTGAGCCAGCACCAGACCCAGTGGGTGGGCCGGACTCTGAACCGGAACCAATTTCAGACCCCGTCGTGGACGCGTTAACGCGCCGTGAATTGGAAGTGCTGCGGCTTTTGGCGCGTGGCTATACCTACCGTGAAATCGGCCAAGAGCTGTTTATTTCAATCAAGACGGTGGAAACGCATGCATCGAACATCTTGCGCAAGACGCAGCAGTCGAACCGTTATCAGCTCACGCGCTGGGCGGCGGATAGGGACTTGGATTAATCCAGTGTTACTACTTCCGGCGGAATGCTTAACTTCTGTCTTCTTGAATGCCGGGTGAGGGTTTCTCTTGAACTCCTGGTTGTCTCAAAATGGCTACTGCGGTTATGAGTAGCAGTGCGATGATCATGGGCTGAACAATGATGAGGACTGAATCAGCTTGGAGGGTTAGCTCATTAATGACTATTGCTGTAGTGAGAATAAGCGATACATATAGGGAATATGTAGCTATTCTTCCGACTTTCGGGTTTGTCCGAAGCAGTACAAAGGATACTGTCGCATATCCCACTATCACTGCCAGTAGCGTGGTGGTCACAGGTTTGCTCCGCTCTTTAATGTGAAGTTGTACTAACGCAGTTAGCTTCTGTATAGCGTCAGCAGCTAGTTGCGTAAGGGAAAATCAAATTCGGCGCATAAGGGGAACCTATTGCCCGAAGTGTGAGGCATCGTCCGGTGTTGTTTGCATGGCTGGCGATTAGCAGCGCACCTCCACAGCCGATGGTTCCGATTGCTGTAGATACAGGGCCGCCTTTCGCTGCGAGTCTGATACACGCCGGCAGCCCACTAAGAGAAATAATACTTGTTTCGTCTCGAGTGAATACAAGTTCTTGACCGATTTTGCGACCGTTCTTACGAACATCTCGGATATAGGGATCTGAAACGACATGTGTCCCAACTGGACTTGGAGCGATATGTTGGACTAGGGTATCGCCTTCAATAGAAAAACGCGTATCGATATGATTGCCGTCGGCGTCTTGTGCCCATGCAGGATCGATATACGCAGTAGGCTCTTCTCCTTCTGAGGGGCGGACCAAGATGTGGCCACTGGGCAGCTCTTCTAAGAAAGAATCAGCGAATTCAAAAGAGAGGTCGAGCGCTTCGGCGCCTTCACTCACCGTGACTAGTTGGTAGCCGTCCTCACGTTCAATTACCTTTGTAGTGATTTCCTCGTTTTGTAGGGGGCCTGAGCATTTCTCAGTTCAGGACCTGTTGAATTGGAAATCGAGTCGAATTCGATAGTCCCGTCATGACTGATCCATTCTTCTTCGATGATGTTCGTAGCAGAATCGGTATTGCTGTCGATTATCTCTTCTAGCTTGAGATCGTCGATTTCTGTTGCGCTTGCAGTGGGGACATGGGTTAGTAGACTCAGTGCAAGTGCAGTGGATGCCAGGGGGGTGAGTAATTTCCTTGTGAGTTTGAATTTTGTCGACACGATTTCATCCTTGAAGTGTATGTACGATTTGGACGTTTTAAACGTAACTGCAGCCTGTTTCTAAGAATTACGTTCTCGTCTCATCGGGGGTACTATGCGGCTTGGGCTGAGGTGGGCTGGGGACTCTCTGGCGGTTTGGCGCATAAGTCTAAAATATTATCTACCAGTTCTTTTCTTGCGCGGGTGGCGGATTGGAACTAGCGGATTGTTACTGCTGGGCGGCGAATGATGCGGGGGTATCCTTTGGGCATTTTGGGTATAGAGCCCGATCTCTGTTTGTGGACGCTTAAGCTTCCGTTGATGCGGGAAGGAAGTAAACATACCGATCGTGTCATCGACGACCTGTTCCGAGAGTTGAGCGGTGGAAACGCATGTATCGAACATCTTGCGCAAGACGTAGCAGTCGAACTGGTATCAGCTCACGCGTTGGGCGGCGGATAGGGACTTGGATTAATCCCAAGCTGAGAGCATGTTTTGCTTTTAAATAGGCCTGTGATCTGCTCTTATTGCGAAAGCGATGGGCAGCCATAGGCTAGGCTTGTGAGGTTTTAAGCCGCTTTCGGTAGTGTCGAAATGTGTTCGATTAGCCTACCAGCGTTTTCGAACATACAGTTGCAATGCGTCCGTTGTGGGTTGCATACTGTATCCGTGAATCAAACAAGTGTTCGTCACGGCGGGATTGAAGGATCTGCCGCCGTTGACTTAGAAGGCCTGAACCGGAGTGAGCGTGTTGCCGCGCTGCGCTCCCGCATGGCCGCACTTGGATCGGAACAAGCGCCGGAAGTTGAAGTAACCCCTGATGAAGGCGTCGTTGATGTACCTTCGGAGCTGGCTTCTGTGCTGCCTGGCGGAGGTCTACCGCGCCGGCAAGTGATGTCTTTGTCTAATTCGCCGGCGCTTGCGGTGGAGATTATTTCGCATGTGACATCGGCAGGCGGGCACGTTGCGGTAGTTGGATGGCCAGAGTTGTTGCTCGCACAGGTTGTCGAACAAGGGGATTTGTCGCGGGTGGTTGCGGTGCCTGACCCGGGCGCTGATCCCTGGAGCATCACCGGTGTGTTGGTGGAGGGAATGGACGTGGTCTTTCACCATGGCCCACCGGTGGAGCTAAGCCCCGCGCGGGCACGGCCCATTCTGGCCCGGGTGCGCGGCGGGCAGGCAGCATTGGTGACCGTGGGTGCACGGCTGCCGGGAACCGTGTTGAGCATGGATGCGAATGTGGTGCGCTATCACGGGATTGGCCGCGGCACAGGACGAATCCGGGGTGTGGATATTGCGGTGCGAACAGAAGCTAAAGGCATGCGGCCGAAGTCCACCACAATCACCTGCGGCCAGCCTTCGAAGAAGCTGCGTCCGAAGTTGAGGGCAGTATGAGTGCCGGGCAACCTCGTATTGCGGCGCTGTGGTTTCCGGACTGGCCTATCCAGGCCGCACAGATTGAAGACTCCTCGCTGACAGGTCCCATAATTTTGGTGCGCAATCACCACGTGGAGGTGTGCAATAGGGCAGCGCGTGCAGCGGGCGTCAAGCGCGGCATGCGGCTGCGGCAGGCTCAAGCTATCTGCAGTGAGGCCACGGTGGTGGAAGCCAATGAGGACCGGGATGGTGCACTCTTTACTGCGATTGCTACTTCTTTGGATGACGTGGCGTCCTCGGTGGAGGTGCTGCGGCCGGGGCTGGTCATCGTGGATGCGGGTGCCGCGTCGCGCTTTCATGGGGAAAGTGCGGTGGAGATGCTCATTGATTCGGTGGCGCGCAGGGGCGTGGACTCCACCGCGGGCGTGGCGGATGAGATTGCCACGGCGATCATCGCAGCGCGCGACCAGGAGGCGGGGCATGTGGTGGCGCGGGGTGCATCGAAAGACTTCTTAGCGGTGCAGCCGGTGTCCGTCCTATCGGCTGAAACCGCGCTGGGAGTCCCGTCTGAGTTGGTGCAGCAGTTCCAGCAGCTGGGGCTGCGGCGCTTGGGCGATGTAGCGAAGTTGCCGCTGCGCCAGGTTGTGAACCGTTTCGGCCCACCGGGTGCGCGCGTGCATGACATCGTGACCACGCGGGCGGATAGGAGAGTCGCGCCGGAGGAAGCGCGCAGTGACCTGTCGGTGGCGGTCATCCCTGCTGACCCGATTGCGCGCGTGGACTCAGCGGCGTTTGCCGCACGCCAGTTGGCGGCGAAGTTACATGAAAAGCTCGCCGCCGCAGGCGTGGTGTGCCTGCGGTTGAAAATCCGCGCGGAGTTCAACCGTGGACAGGCACTGGAGCGGGTGTGGCGCACGCGGGAAGCACTGAGCGAAGACGCCACGGCAGACCGTGTGCGCTGGCAGTTGGACGGCTGGCTGACTGCGGTGCGGGCGGCGGATTCCGGCACGGCAGATGGGCATCTTGCGGATGACGCGGAGTCAGAGGGCGCTGGCATCATCGAGCTGTCGCTGGAGCCGCTGGAAGTTGGTCAGCCGGATTTCATCGGCCAGCTGTGGGGCAGTGGAAGCTCAGATGAGCACGTCAAAAGGGCTATCGCGCGTGTGCAATCGACCCTGGGCACGGACAAAGTCCTGCAGCCCTGGGCGGCTGGCGGCCGCGGGGTGGCAGAACGGGTGGACTTTGTCCCCTACGGCGATGACATCCCGAAGACACAGGAAGGTTCATGGCCCGGAAGAATCCCTGCGCCGTTGCCAGCGCGCCGGGACGGTGGGCCGCAGCACCCAGCCGCGCGCATTCGGCTTATCGATGCCACGGCGAAAGACGTACAGGTCACCGCCGAGGCAGTGCTGTCATCGGTGCCTTATGCCGTGGGGTGGGGCAAACACCGCTACATGGTTGTGGGATGGGCAGGACCGTGGCCTGTGGATACGTTGTGGTGGCAGCCCGCGCATGCGGAAGACCCCGATAAGCCGCGGCGCGTGGCGCGGCTGCAGCTGGTGGGCAAGGCCGACAACGAATCCTATGAAAGAGCGTGGTTATTGCAGTGGGTGGCCGGGCAGTGGCGCGTGGAAGCGACCTATAGTTAGCGAATGATGTCGATGACCACGCGCTTGGGGTCTTCTAGCACCTGCACGGAGTAGGGGCGTGCTTCGTCAATGCCGATGAAGAACTGGGAGCGGCCCTCATAAGTACCGGCGTTGACAACCTCAGAGACAAATCCGCCTTGGCCCTGGACAGTTTGAATTTCAGGGTCTTCATGGTTGAGCTCATGTGGGTACACGGTGCCATCAATATTGACGTTGAGCGCAATGCGGCCACTGTGCTGGACCAGGTTGCCAGAACCCTGCTGCATTGGCTTATCGGTGTAGTCCACAAACCAGCCCGGGTCGCCTTCGCCCTCAAGGTCAAAGACCACGCGCTCAAAGCTGTCATGAATGCCCAAACGGACATTGGTGACAAGCAGCTGCGAAGGTTTGGTGGGGCGCAAAGTCTTCATAGCGGGGCTGGCTTCACCCAGCGGCGTGATGCCAGCGTGGGTGGAGGCAGCCATGGTGACTTGGTCTGGGTTCTCCGCGCCGCAGGCACTAAGAGCCAGCGAAGTTGTGATCAGCAACGCCGGCACGGCACGGAGGGATTTATTCATGAGAAGTACGATAATAGCACTTGCAAAGGATTGCGAACTTGTGGGCGTACATATTCTCTTAAATATGCATCCGACTGGGTAGAGTAATGCTCATGACTGTCTGTTCCGATCCCCACCTTGAGCCGCTTCCAGGCAGTGCGAAGCAAGGCAGAGCTTATGTTTTGTTTGAATGGCCTGCAGGTTGGTCCCGTGATGTGCTCGACGGCAAGACTTTTTCCAAAGAGCTTACATCCCAGTTGAAGTCGAAGTTGAAGAAATCTGGCAAGGGCACTGGTCTGCAATTAATTCGGCGTCCGGGCCGCGAGGGCCGGGATGTGGGCAAGTTCCACCGCTGCTATCTGGTGTGGGCAGAACAGGCCACGATGGAGCTGGTGAAGTTGTCGGGGCCAGAAGACATTCTCGATCTGGACTTGTCGGGGCCGGGGAGAAATGGCGGAGAGAGCATCGATAAGCCACTGCTGCTGGTATGCACCCACGGCAAACGCGATGTGTGCTGCGCTGTGAAAGGCCGCCCGCTGACCGCGCAGCTGCATGAGCACTTTGGCGAGTCTTTGGTGTGGGAGGCCTCGCACATGAAAGGCCACCGATTCGCGGCGGTTAGTTTGCTCATGCCGTGGGCGTATTCCTTCGGCCGTTTGAATGCTGAGGCAGGCAAGCAGCTGGTGGAGGCAGCCATCAAGGGCGAGTATTTCTTCCCCGGCAACCGCGGCAATGGTTTGTTGTCCGGCAGGGCACAGGTCGCAGAGCTTGCGGTAGCGCAGCAGCTTATCGATGCCCGCGAGACCCTTCACTACGGCACCCTCACCGCCATTGATGAAGACCCGAAGGGCAAATCCAACCAGCCCGTGGAAGTCACGCATACCGATGGCCGCGTGTGGGCGGTGGAGCTAAAGAAAAAGGAAGTCCCTGGTGCTATCTCCTCGTGTGGAGACAAACCAAAGACTTCCTCAGTCTGGGTGGCTGCGCGCTTAAAAGCCGCGCAGCCACGTTAAAGCGGGAACGTTAAGGACGAATAGCCGTCGATAACGAGTGCAGCGAGTTATCGACGCATGATCTTGGCGGACAGCCAGTTGCCGAAGAACTGCGCTGCCTGGACCAGGACAATGATGATGAGGGTTGCCACCAGGGTGACTTCCCATTCGAAGGCGCGGTAGCCGTAGACAATCGCGAAGTCACCGAGGCCGCCGCCGCCGACATAGCCGGCCATCGCGGACATATCGACCACACCAATGAACAAGAAGGTGTAGCCCAGGACCAGCGGTCCAAGAGCCTCAGGGATGATGACGGTGGTGATGATCTTCCACGGGCCAGCGCCCATCGCGCGAGCTGCTTCAATCACGCCCGGGTCAATGGCGACCAAGTTCTGCTCAACAATACGAGCAACCGCGAAGGTCGCGGCGATAGCCATGACGAAGGTCGCCGGGTTACGGCCGATGGAAGTGCCCATCACGGCCACAGTGACTGGCTGGACGAACGCCAGCAAAATGATGAACGGAATCGGTCGAACAAAGTTCACCAGCACGTTCAGCACGGTGTAGACCACGCGGTTTTTCAAAATGCCCGAAGGGCGCGTGGTGTAGAGCAAAATACCAATCGCAAGACCCAAGACGCCTGCCACCAGCATGGTGACAATGACCATGATGAGGGTGTCTTGGATGGCGGTGGTTAGCGTGCTGCCCAGGCGATCCCAGTCTGCTTCTGCCAGATAGTTGATGTTCATCGGGTGATCTCCTGAATATCGGTGGTGGCGTTCAAAGTGTCGTAGAACTGCTGGATGGCAGCATCAGAGCCGTTGAGACGAACAGTCATCTTGCCAAAGGAATGCTTCTGCAACGTGGTGACGCCACCGTGCACGATGGAGATGTTGACGCCAGCATTGCGGGCATCGGCAGCAGCGCCGAAGAAACCTGAATCCTCAGCCAGCTCGATGGTGAACAGGCGGCCATCATAAGCCAGCAAGTCATCGGCTTCGACCTGGTCAGGAGTATTACGCAGCGAGGTAGCCACGAAACTTTGCGCCACGGAAGTCTGCGGATTGGAGAAGACCTCATAGATAGAGCCCTGTTCCACGACGACACCGTTTTCCATCACCGCAACCTTGTCAGCGATAGAGCGAACAACTTCCATCTCGTGAGTAATCACCACGATGGTGATGCCGAATTCCTTGTTTACCTCACGAAGAAGCTCGAGTACCTCCTTGGTGGTGGAGGGGTCAAGGGCGGAGGTGGCTTCATCGGCAAGCAATAGCGTCGGGTTGGTCGCCAACGCACGGGCAATACCCACGCGCTGCTTTTGACCACCTGAAAGCTGCTCCGGGTAGTTGCCACCGCGATCTGCCAGGCCTACGAAGTCCAGAAGCTCAGCCACGCGCTTTTTACGCTCAGCCTTACCCATGCCCTGCAGCTTGAGCGGATATTCAATATTGCCCGCTGCGGTGCGTGAGGTAAACAGGTTGAACTGTTGGAAAATCATGCCGATATTCTTGCGAATTCCGCGCAATTTAGACTCCGGCATCTTCGCGATGTCGGTGCCGTCCAGTAACACGCTGCCTGAAGACGGCTGATCCAGTCCATTAATCATGCGCACCAGCGTGGACTTACCGGCACCGGAATAGCCGATAATGCCCATGATTTCGCCTGCCTCAACGGTCAGCGAAACATTGTCGAGTGCTTTAATCTCAGCTTTTTTCTGTTTGAAAACCTTGGTGAGATTGCGGAATTCTACCCGCGTTCCAACAGTGCTCATGGCTTTACTCATTTCAGTTGGAAACCCCGTCAAGCGCGTTTCGCCGACGGGGTATTCGATGTGTACTTAAGAAATCTTAGATGTTGCGCTCTGCTTCTTCGAGGCGGTCCAGGATTTCCTGGAGCTCTTCTGGGGTGCGCTCAACGGCAACGGAAGTGCCCTTAGCGTCCTCATCCACAGCAGCCTGAACCTCTGGGGTGTGCCACAGGTTAGCCAGCTTCAAGATGGTCTCATTGTCAGCATCTTCTGCCTTCACAACGAAAGCGTTGATGTATGGCTCCGCCTCAGGAGAGGATGGGTCATCCTGGAAGACCGCCAGGTTTGGATCGATGCCCGCGCGGTCCAGGAAGGAGTTGTTGATGATAGCTGGGGTGCCCTCGCCGTAAGCGGATGGGGTCTGAGCAGCATCAACTGGGGTGACCTGAACCTTGGAAGCCTCGGTGTCAATGTCAGCTGGGGTTGGGGTAACCAGACCCTCTTCCTTCAGGGTGACAAGCTCAGCCTGAACCAGAACGTTGATGGCGCGACCCTGGTTAGAAGGGTCATTAGGAATAGCGACGGATTCGCCCTCAATGCCGTCGAGGGAGTCGTGGTCCTTCCAGAACAGTGCCAAAGGAATGATTTCCGTTGCCACGATTGGGGTCAGGTCGGAGTCATTGCCCACGTTGTACTTAGCCAGGAACTTCAGGTGCTGGAAGTTGTTGGTGTCCAGCTGGCCCTGCTCCAGTGCCTGGTTAGGGGTGGAGTAGGCAGCGAAGTTCTCAATCTCAATGTCAAGACCAGCAGCTTCTGCCTGCTCTTCCAGCACTGCCCAAGCCTTCTTGGCGGCATCGGTGGTGCCAACGCGGATTGGGTCGTCCTGCTCAGAGGACTCGGAATCGCCGGAAGCGGAATCGGAGGAATCAGAGGAGCAGGCAACCAGGCCAGTTGCAGCGATAACTGCTGCCGAGGTAGCGGCTAGTACGCGACGAATCTGCATGTTTATTACGTCTTTCTTTTCAAAACGGAGGTTGTGGAAACAGGGATTATTGGTTTATTGCTGGATTGAAATTAACAACTAGCGAACCGCTTTGTCTATTCGACGTTTTATTCACGATGGTTGAAATAGGTGTTTTCGCTGCCTGTAACCAGCTTATATAGCAATCTCCTAGTCGCTGAATATTAATAGACCGCACTGTTTCTCGGTACTTTTTGCTAAGGCGCCTGCTGGCTGTCGCGAAAGGGCTGCTCGTTTCTTGGTGATTAGAACGGGCGTTCGTATCGGGTGTAGTGTTTTCGCTATGAGGTTCAACGGCGGAAGTCAGCTGTCTTGGTCGCGCATTGAAAGGATTTTATCCGGCCGGCTAGGACCTACGCCTGTGCCTGTTTATGGCGCCCCAGAGAAAGTAGATGAGACCCGGCGGGAGCGCGCGCGGGCTACGCCCCTGGTGGCTTTTGCGGAACTGCACGCTACCTCCTGCTTCTCTTTTCTCAACGGTGCATCTGAGCCAGAAGAGTTGGTGGAAAGAGCTGTTGAACTGGGGTTGGAAGCCTTGGCGGTGGTGGATAAGGATGGCTTTTATGGGCTGATGAAGTTCGCTGAGGCAGCCGCATTGCAAGAGTTGCCCACGGTCTATGGCGTGCAGCTGTCCATCGGGCCGGGCCTGGTGGCGCTCGCGCGCGGACCGGAGGGGTATCGGCGGCTGTCCCGGCTGGTGGCGGATGCCCGCATGGTGACGAAAGAAAAGGATGAAGTCCGCTATCCGCCGCGCGCTGAGGTTGCCGAACGCCTGGGCGAAGAATGTGTGATTATCGCCGGTTTCGAATGGGCGGATGAGATTGATGGGCTGGTGGCAGATTTCGGCGCAGCGAATGTAGTGCTGGAATACGCGGCGACATTGTCCCCGGAAGATACTGACCACCACGAGGTAGTAGATGACATGCGCGCGCGTTGGGGTCTGTGCGCGATTGCCACGGCGTTGCCTGCGGCGGCGACCCGCACTGATGCGCGGCTGGCTGCGGCCAAACACGCTTTGTCCCGGCGGGAATCATTGGAAATCGCGGAACCTGCGCAGCATCCGATGGGCGCGCAGTGGCTGCGCTCCGGGCAGCAGATGCTCACGCTGTTGCCAGACCGCGCGGAAGAAATCGCCTACACGGTTGAGCTTGCGCGCCAGTGCGCGTTTACCTGGGACGCGCTGGCCCCGAACCTGCCGTACTGCGATGTGCCAGAAGGTTTTGATGAGATGAGCTGGCTGCGGGAGATGGTCGCCCGGCGCGCCCCGCAGCGTTACCGCGCGCACCCGAAGGCGTGGGAGAAAGCTCAGAAGCAGATTGTGCATGAGCTGGCGGTGATTGAGAAGCTGGGGTTTCCGGGATATTTCTTGATTGTCACGGACATTGTGGATTTTTGTGCCCGCAGCAGTATTTTGTGTCAGGGCCGTGGTTCGGCTGCGAATTCCGTGGTGTGTTTTGTGTTGGGTATTACGAATGCGGAGCCGATTTCGGCGCAGTTGTTGTTTGAGCGTTTTCTCTCACCGGACCGGGATGGTCCGCCGGATATTGACGTGGATATTGAGTCCGGTCGGCGCGAGGAAGTCATTCAGTATGTGTATGAGTTTTATGGTCGCGATAGGGCAGCGCAGGTTGCCAATGTGATTACCTACCGGCGCAAGGGTGCGTTGCGTGACGCTGCCCGTGCATTGGGCTATCCGCAGGGTGCCGGTGATGCGTGGTCGAAAGGCATTGCGGATGCCCCGGAGGATGTGTTGAACCTGGCGGAGCAGTTTCGTGGGCAACCGCGGCATTTGGGTATTCATTCCGGCGGCATGGTGTTGTGTGATCGCCCGATCGCGGATGTGGTGCCCATGGAGTGGGCGCGCATGGAGGACCGGTCGGTGTTGCAGTGGGATAAAGATGATTGCGCTGCGGCCGGGTTGGTGAAGTTTGACCTGCTGGGTTTGGGCATGTTGGAAGCCATTCACCACATGGTGGATTTGGTGAAAGAAACCCGCGGTACAACCATCAATTTGTGGGAGCTAGACCTGGCGGATCCGGAGGTCTACGCGATGTTGTCGCGTGCGGATGCGGTGGGTGTATTTCAGGTGGAATCCCGCGCGCAGCTTTCCACCCTGCCGCGGTTGAAGCCCCGGCGCTTTTTCGACCTGGTGGTGGAAGTCGCCTTGATTCGCCCCGGCCCCATCCAGGGTGGTTCGGTGCACCCGTATCTGCGCCGGCGCAATGGGGAAGAAGAGGTGGTCTATGACCATCCGGTGTTGGAGAAGTCCTTGGGTAAGACCTTAGGTATTCCGCTGTTTCAGGAACAACTGATGCAGATTGCTGTCGATGCCGCCGGGTTCACCGGAGCAGAAGCCGACGAGCTACGCCGCGCGATGGGTTCTAAACGCTCCCCGGAGCGCATGGAGGCGCTGCGCCAGCGTTTCTTTACTGGCCTGTGGGAGACCAACAAGATTGAGGGCGAGGTTGCCTTGACCTTGTGGAATAAGATTGTGGCCTTTGCCGCCTATGGTTTCCCGGAATCGCATGCGCAGTCTTTTGCATCGTTGGTGTATTTCTCGGCGTGGTTTAAGCACTATTACCCGGCGGAGTTCTGCGTCGGTTTGCTGCGCGCGCAGCCCATGGGGTTTTACTCGCCGCAGTCGCTTATCCAGGATGCCCGTCGGCATGGGGTGCGCATTTTGCCTGTCGATGTCAACGCCTCTGGCACCGAGGCCCGCCTCGAAGCGCACTCAGATGGTGCTTTTGCCATTCGTGTGGGACTCAACCTTGTGCAAGGACTGAGCAAAGTCACTGACCGTATTGAAGAGAATGCGCCGTATAAGGACATGGCGGATTTAGCGCGCCGGGCTGATTTGAACACGGCGAATTTGGAGGCACTGGCAAAAGCGGGCGCGTTGGATTGCTTTGGGCTAAGTCGCCGGCAAGCGTTATGGAATGCGCGTGTGGCGGCAACGGAACGTGAGGGCATGCTGCCGGGGCTAACGATTACTGAGGCTCCTGCTCTGCCCGGGATGAGTCTGATGGAGCTGGTTGCCACCGATATTTCCTCGACGGGTGTTACGCATAATCTGCAACCGATGCAGCTGATTCGCCCGCCGGGTGTGCTAACCGCGGTGGAGCTCAAGACTGCTGAGGACGGCTCGCGGATTCGCGTGGCGGGCATCGTCACGCACCGGCAGCGCCCGCAGACCGCGAGCGGTGTGACCTTTTTCGGCCTCGAAGATGAAACCGGGCTGATTAATGTAATGGTGACCCCGGGGCTGTGGAAGCGCAATAAAGTGGTTGCTCGCACCGCGAAGGCATTGGTGATTCGCGGGATTGTTTCCAATGCGAATGGGGCGGTGACAGTTACCGCCGACAAGCTAGAGGCGCTTGATATAGGCAGTTTCCTTTCGCGGGGTAGTAGGGATTTCCATTAGGTGTGCGAAGGATTAGCCACCCTAGGGACTAAACAATTGAACCCACAGTTATCGAGCTGGTTTCCATCACTTATGTCTCAGCTTAGGTGGGATGAAACCCCTGACTCCACAGTCACAGTATATAAGTTTAACATTCGTTTAAACGTCCATGGCTGATTGATAATCCGATGAAGTTCGGGATTTGGTTGAAGAATACAAATCTCAGAACAAACGCTGTGCAACTTTAGACTATGCGTTGTGGGCAAGCACGATATTGGCGGAACGGCCGGATTCGGGTTCGGTGAGCGAGTGAGGCGAATTCAATCCGTGGAGCTACCAAGGTGCTTACTTCCGCGTTAACTCCCTGGACATAACACAACGAGCAGAACACCCCACGCTAGCGGACGCGCCCTTTTTAAGAAGCTAGCGGGGAAAATTACCTTACGTGCCTCACGAGCACTACAGTTCGCTGAGCTCTCTTACCTGGGAGATGGTCGGAAACCAGCATAGACAGAATTTCAGAAGAGCCCTCGGTATCAAGGTGCTCGGTGGGTTCATCCAGAAGCAAAATTGGTGCGTCGCTCAATAACACGCGGGCAAGAAGAAGCCGGCGGCGTTGACCTCCAGAGAGACTACCGGCACCTAAATCAAGTACGGTACCAAGACCATCGGGTAATCCTTCGAGCCATTCTGACAAACCAACGTGCTCCAGGATCGAGGCCATCTCTTCATCGGTTGCTTCTGGTGCTCCGAGCGCTAGGTTATCCCGGACGGTGGTGGCAAAAATGTGGGCATCTTCTGGACTGAACAGCACGGCGTTTTTCAACGCAGAAGGATCGGAATCGTCGATAAGCACCCGGCCACTACGAGGCGTCAACAGTCCAGCAAGTGTGAGCAACAAGGTAGTTTTGCCAGTTCCAGAGGGTGCGATGATTTCATGTCGTGAACCAAAGGTGAGATCCAGGTTGCTCGTGCCTAGGTCGCTGTCCCATCCATAAACTAGATTCTCGGCGCGTAATACGGGCTGGTCAGAGGCCGTGCGAAGCTCAAGAGACACAGATTCTGGCAGCGCCGAGATTTCCGCAAGCCTCCTGGTGGCATCTGCGGCGCGGGTACGAGCAATCGCAGCATCGGGGAGAACAGAGACAGTCTCGAAAGCTGCGAGTGAAAGCAGCACCAACACACCAAACCACTGCGGTGAATGGCTTCCATCTGTATACAGTGACGCGGAAACCATGAGCACACCAATGACAGTGAAACCGTGAATCCACAGGGAACTCGCTGCGCCAATGGCAGTGTCTTTCGCGCCTGCCTCCAGTGAAGAAGAATAGGAACGCGCAGCCACATCCGCCTTGGACAGAGCCAAAGGCATATCACCACGAACACGAAGCGCCGCCTGGTTGGACAGCACCTGATCCAAGGAACTCAAGTAGGCTTCGCTGGATTCAGCGCGCCGGGCTTCGGCTGTTTTAACTCCGCGAGCAGCAAGCAGGGGAGGGATAATTGCAGCAGCAATCAATCCAATCGCCAGGACAAGTGCTGTTGCGGGGCTGAGAATCGCGGTGAAGATGATGGCGAAAACTCCGGTGAGCAGGGCAACTCCGGCGGGGATGATGGCGCGGACGATGACATCGGCAACCGAATCGATATCCGCACCGAGGCGGCTAAGCAGTTCGCCGCGGCGCATCGTCAACGCAGAGTTTGGCGACGAAGCCAGGCGTTGATATGCACTCGAACGGGCTCGGCTGGCTGCCTTCAACGCCAAGTCATGTGAAACGATTCTCTCTATATAACGGAATACTGCACGGCTAATGCCCAGGGCGCGCACAGCGGTGACCGCCACGGTCAGATCCATCACTGGTGGCATTTCCCAAGCTTTGGTGATCAGCCAGGCCGACACCACCGTCAGGGTGATGGAGGCGATCATCGTCACGCTACCTGCAACAACGGCGGGAATTAGCTCGCGGAAACGAAGTTTAACTAAGGTGTTCATTTGACCTCCACCACTTCATCGGCAGCCGCGCGTAGCAACGGATCATGCGATACTGCCAGGACTGTGGTGCCTCGGCGGGCTTCCTCCTGCAATTGCTGGATCATGACCGCAGCATTGTCTGGATCCAGGTGTGCGGTCGGCTCATCCAACAGAACTAGCTTCGCCCCGAGCTCACGTTTCAGCGCAAGTCGTTGGCGCTGCCCAAGCGACAGCTCCGCATAATCACTGACGCTTTCAGGATCAAAGACCGGCCGCTGCGGTAAATATGCGCAGTGCTCCCACAATGCGCTTTTTAGAAATTCCTGACCAGAAGCATCTTTGACGGAAATTTCTCCCGAGACGTCTTCTGTTGCCAAACCCAGTACTGCCAACAGTGCCGTGGATTTACCACTACCGTTTGGTCCCCACAGCACCGTCAACTGCCCAGGCTGGGCTGTGAACGACAAATTAGCAGGCCGCGGCCCATCGCGTCCATCGGCACGGAGCTTTTCGACGCTTACCTCCAGCCCGCCTACAACGCTGCGGGGTGCGTGGGTAGGCGCGTCGAGAAGCGCAGAAGTGCTGAGTAATTTAAAGATCTCATCTGTGGCAACGAGGCCGTCTTGGGCGTCGTGGAAGCGGGTGCCGACTTCGCGAATTGGTGCATAGACCTCCGGGATGATGATCAGCACGGTCAGGCCGATGACGAGGGTGAGATCACTCGCGAGCAGGCGAAAGCCAATGCCAACCGCCACCAACGCGACCGATAGTGTGGCCAAAAATTCCAACACGAAGCTCGAGAGAAACGCGATTTTCAGTACACTCAACGTGGAGGTCGCATGTTGAGAAGATAGTCGCGTGACCTGCGCGGCCATGTCTTGGTGGCGTCGAAACGCGCGCAAAGTGGGTAGGCCAGCGATAAGGTCAAGCAGCTGATCTCCCAAAACAGCAAGGTCGCTCAGGCGTTGTTTTGTGCGTCCTGCGGTGAGCGTTCCTACCAGCCACATGAATATTGGAATCAATGGAAGGGTGATGATCGCAATGATCATGGACCCCACATCCAGCCACCCCACTACCGTGAGCATCACTGGGGTGGCGATGACGGTGGCGGCTAGGGCTGGCAAAAAGCCGGTGAGGTATGGCCCCAAACCATCAAGGCCAGAGGTTAAGCGAGTTCGCCATAATGCCTGATCGATGGTGCGGGGATCGCTTTGTGCCAAGTGTTGCAGTGCTTTCCTTCGAAGTTCGATAGTCACTTGGCTTGACGCACGCTGTGCGAACCGGTCCTGTGCCCATGCGAGAATTCCGCGGGCACAAACCGTGATAACCAGCGCGATGAGTTTGGCGCGCGGCAATGAACTTCCCGGAACTTCAATGATGCCCGCTGCCATTTGGCCGATGAGCAGTCCCATCGCCACTGTCGCGAGGGTTTTTAACGCGGTGAGAACACCCGCGATCATTACCCAATGGCGAGAAGCGGGAGACAGGCGCAAAAGCCGCGGATCGACGGGACCGGTGCGACGTTTAGCAGGAGTGTCGGATTTGGTAGTGCTCAATTCTGCTTCCAATTTTAAGCAGACACTGGCTCGGCGTGAAGCCGTTTGCGAAACACCCAGTAGGTCCAGCCTTGGTAGAGGATAACTAGTGGTGCGAGCACAGCAGCGGTCCAGGTCAGAATGGTCAGGGCGTAGTGGCTTGCAGAAGCGTTCCAAATATCGAGGCTGACGCCGTTGGCCAGGGATGTTGGCATGACGTTGGGAAAAAGTGAACTAAACAGCAGCGCAACCACACCAATAACTGCGATCGAGGTGGACAGGAAGCTCAAGCCATCGCGGTCTTTGATCAGCGCGAAAGCTCCACCGAGAACTGCTGCGATAATCAACGCCGCCAGAATCCAGGACCAGGTACGGCCGTAGGCTATGGCAGCCCACAACACGAAAGGTCCGCCGGTTACTGCTGCAAGGAGTGCTACTACGGGGGCTGCTTTCGCTGCATCGGTGCGCACCCGACCAGCAGTTTTCAGTCGGATGAACGCGAGACCATGAAGCGCGAACAGTGCGGTGAAGGCGAGCGCGCCTAGGATAGCGAAGGCATTGAACATACCCGATAGCGCAGACGCAGCGTCAATAGTGTGATCTTCCTTGATAGGCATGCCCCGGAGGATATTGGCGAAGATGAATCCCCACATCAGCGGAGGAGTCCAAGAACCAATAGAGATGGCGTGGTCGGACCATCTCTGCCAACGGGGATCATCTACCTTTTTGCGCCATTCTAGGCCGACTACGCGAATGATCAAGGATATGAGTACAAGAAACAGTGGCAGGTACATTCCTGAGAACATGGTTGCGTACCACTCTGGGAATGCAGCAAACAATGCGCCACCGGCCACAATCAGCCATACTTCATTTCCGTCCCAGACAGGGCCGATGGTGCGGATGATCGTGTTTTTAGCGGCGGGATCTTTGCCGATGATGGGTGCCAAAATTCCGACGCCGAAGTCGAATCCTTCGAGGAGAAAGTACCCCCCAAACAAAAATGCGATGAGAATAAACCAAAAGGTATTAAGATCCATGGTTATTCCTTTTCACGTGTGGTTGGGGCGGCAGCGGTAAATTGCAGCGGTGTCATGGGCGTATCTGAACCAATTGGAGTTGCTGGTCCAGTCTTTGCCTCCACGGATGGAGCGCCTTCCTCTGGTGGCCCGATCAGAACTGCGCGGCGAATCAGCCACACCCACACCACGAACAAAATGAGATAGAGAATCGTGAAGCCAATGAGAGTCAGCCAGACTTGCCACGGCGCATGATCAGAAACACCCATATCAACAGTCATCCGGATCATCTCTGTTCGGGAATCGCCGGCAGATTCAGGATTCGGGTGCACCACCCATGGCTGGCGGCCCATCTCGGTGAAGATCCAACCAGCAGAGTTAGCCAAGAATGGGAATGGAATGGCAATGAGGCTGCCGATCTGGAACAGACGAGCAATCTTTCCAGTTGGTGTGCGCTTCTTACGCAGCAACAGCCACGCAATCGCAGCGATAGCCAAAGAACCAAGCATTAGGCCGATCATTGCGCGGAATGACCAGTAGGTGACAAACAAGTTAGGGGAGTAGTTGCCAGGACCATAAGCCTGCTCCGCAGCAGCTTGGAGCTGATTTACACCCTGCAAAGTCACCCCGGTGAACTTTCCTTCAGCCAAGAATGGAAGCACAAACGGAACATCGATCAGGTGGGTTACCGTATCGCAGTTGTTGTGCGTACCAATTGTCAGAATGGAGAAGTTTGGATCTGTGGCGGTTTCACACAAGGATTCCGCCGACGCCATCTTCATCGGCTGCTGCACGAACATGAGCTTCGCCTGTGTATCGCCAGTGATGAACAGTGCCACGGAAGAGACAACCGTGGTCCACCAACCAACCCACAACGCCGGCCTGTGCATTGAATGCTTCGACTCGATTTCCTCCTCAGCCTTCTTCGCCTGGCGGTGCGCACGAATAATCCACCAACCCGAAATTCCGAGGACGAAAGTTCCAGCTGTTAAAAAACCACCGGCAACAGCATGCGGGAACGCAGCCAACGCGGTGGAATTAGTGAGAAGAGCCCAAAAATCTGTAAGCTCCACACGACCAGTTGCAGGGTTATATTCAGCGCCCACCGGGTGTTGCATAAATGAGTTGGCCACGATGATAAAATAGGCAGAGATATTCGTTGCAACAGCAACGATCCAAATGGATGCAGTGTGCAGCCACCCAGGAATCTTGCCCCATCCGAAAATCCATAGGCCTAGGAACACAGACTCGAGGAAGAACGCGATGAGCCCTTCCAGCGCCAGCGGTCCGCCGAAAACATCGCCGACGAAACGTGAATACTCTGACCAGTTCATACCGAACTGGAACTCCTGCACAATGCCAGTAGCTACACCAACCGCGAAGTTGATGAGCAGTACCGTGCCAAAAAATCTCGTGGCTCGGTACCAGTGGTCTTTTCCGGTGACTTGCCAAAACGTTTGCATGATTGCGACCAGCGGCGCTAAGCCAATGGTCAGTGGGACAAAAATGAAGTGATAGACGGTGGTAATTCCGAATTGCCACCGTGCGATGTCGACGACGTCCACGTTCAGTACGCTTCCTTCTCCATCGAAGATTGACAGGAACAGACTTATTAACTCAGAAAATCGATTGCATTTGACGATACAAAAGGAAGAACCAATGAGGACTTCTTAAAGGTAGTCGTTGAGATTTATCCCTAAGTTCCGGCTCACAGCTGAACTTTAGAAAGATTAGCCCCGATGTAGGTCAACCTTGCCTGGTAGTTACTGAATTTTCTCCCTTTCGTTGGAAAGTCACCAAAAGGCGTCGAAAAGATTCTACTTTCGACGCTGGGGTGCAGTGGTTACTTCGTTACGGCGAGAGTAGTGTTTCAAGTACTCACATGGATTTCGTTTGACGGGAGAGTCGAACTGCGGGTCTATAGTGTCCGCTGCGCGCTCAAACCTATTGTTTCTGGGCATGGATGACTGTTTGCTGTTTCCGACTGAGCTTGACCAGGATAGAAGAAATCAAGGCCTTTCGGATCGTCCCCACGATGAGCACTTTTCTGTCGCGGGGGTAGTAGGGATTTCCATTAGGGTGGATCTTTATGAACTCACGCGATGTCGTACCCGATGGCATGAATCCGGTATCCAGGAATCTGATTAAAGCTCGTTATATCGTCAATTTATCCTGGCTGGGGGTTCTCGCCATTGCTGCCGGTATCGCGGGGTATTTTCTGCACTGGTCTTTTTATATCGGGGCTGGGGTACTTGTGGCGCTGATTTTGTGGGTGTTGTGGCTTATTCCTTCTCAAATCAGGCTCATGGGCTGGCAAGAAACCGAGGACGAGCTACTCATAACCAAGGGGCGTTTGTGGCACCGATTTACCGTCGTGCCTTATGGCCGTATTCAATTCGTGGATGTCTCCTCGGGTCCGATTGCGCGCATGTACGGATTGAAAACCGTCAAGCTACACACCGCATCTGCGGGAACCGACGCTACCGTCAAAGGCTTGGAAGCAGATACCGCTGATGCTTTGCGTGGGCGCTTGGCTGATAAGGCACGCGAAAGGATGAGTGGGCTATGAGTGACGAAGCTCCGGCTATCGATGCAGGCTACCGCCGGGTTCACCGGCTGACGCCTTTGCTGCGCTTTTGGTCAGTAATTTTAGCTGTCATCACCGTCTTTCTTTTGCAGGTGAACCTGGAATTATTGGGCGATATCTACGCCTTCTTTAAGGATGGGCACTTGGGCGAAGCAATACGGGGAACCGTGATTGCAGTAGGCGGGTTTATTCTGCTGTGTTTGATTTTGTGGTTTGTCTCTGGCATCTGGTGGCGACGGCTAGGTTTTAAACTTGGAGAAGAAGAAATATCTCTGCGTCGAGGAGTGCTCTCGAAGTCATTGCGCTCTGCCCGTTATGACCGCACGCAGGCTGTGGATGTCGTAGAAAGCTTGATCGCACGCATCTTTGGTTTAGCGGCGGTGCGCGTGGAAACCGCTGGTGGCACTTCTTCGGTTATTGAAATCGCTTACCTGAAGAAGACAGAGGCAGAAGATTTACGTTTGGAAGTACTCGCCCATGTCCATGGTGTGGCTGATGGCCGAAGTGAGAATCAGCCTGGACTAGAGGGGCCTGCGCAGTCACCCGACGCGGTAGTTGATAATGAACTCGGTCGTGTAAATCCAGACATCGTGCCTGAGATCCCTATTCGCCGTTCCTTGGCAGCTGCAGCATTGCGCGCGACCACAATTTTCACGGTGGTCTTCATCGGCATCACTATTGTTACTCCGGTGCCGTTGAGTACCGTTGTCCCGATTCTGGTGGGTATTGTTCCGGCGGTGTGGGGGATCTTGGATTCTTCCTGGCGCTTCAATGCCCAAGTCAATGAGGAAGAAAACACACTCAATATTGCCTACGGTTTAGCAGATCGCCGCCGGCAGTCGATCCGAATTGAACGTATTCACGGCGTGCGGGTGACGCAGCCGCTGCTGTGGCGCTTCTTCGGCTGGTATGAAGTCAATGTCTCCGTAGCGGGGTATGGGCAAACCAGCGGCGGCGCGCAATCTGGTTCCACGCGAATTCTTCCCGTTGGCAACAGAGAGCTTGCGCTACAACTATTTGAGCGCGTGAGTGATTTAACCGCAGAACAAATTGCAACCTATGCGCAACCCGAGGGCTATGCGGAGCCAGATTTTACATCGCCGAAGCGTGCGTTGTGGTCTTCACCGTTGGACCACCAAAGGCAAGCCGTCACGCTACTGGAGGATGATTCCATTGCTATTGCTCACGCTGGGCGGATTAATCGCCGCGTCAGCGCGGTGAGTACTTCTCACATTCAGGAGCTGACTTTTAAAGCTGGCCCCATCCGTCAGATGTTGCGCTTGGGAACCGTAAAATTCGAAATGGTTGCGGGTCCAGCTAGCCTCGCGGGCGAAGACCTCGAGTTTTCTGGTTGCGTGGAACTACTGGATCGCCTGCGCGCGCGTAAGCTCCCGTCTTTAGCGTCAACGAGTCAGCCCACGATTACCGAAGCTGAAGACCTGCAACAGAATTAAGCGATTGACGAAGCGGGGGAGGAATTACACGCCGCCGGGAAAACCAAGTTGACGCCAGGCTTCATAGACAGCGGTCGAGGCCGCGTTGGAGAGGTTCATCGAGCGGCGCGCGGGGACCATCGGGATGCGAACCTCTTCGGTGATACGGGGATGCGCCAGGTGTTCGGCGGGCAAACCACTTGGCTCGGTGCCGAAAAGTAGTATGTCCCCGTCGGTGTATTCGACATCACTGAACCATTTAGTTGCAGAGGTTGTAAACGCGAATACCCGCGCGCCGGGCAACGCTTCCATGCACGCGTCAAAGTCGGCGTGGATTTTCAGATCTGCCAGGTCATGGTAGTCAAGGCCTGCGCGTTTGAGGTGCTTATCGTCAAAGTTAAAGCCCAGTGGTTCCACCAAGTGCAGCTTGGCGCCAGTCACCGCTGCGGTGCGGATGGCGTTGCCAGTATTGGTGGGAATGACAGGATTATCGAACACGATGTGTAACGGCATAACCATAAGTTTAAGATGGGTGCATGACTGCAACCACTTTGGATGGAAAACTGTACCGCGCCGAGCTATTTGAAGACCTCAAAAAGCGAGTTGCCGCACTGGATAAGCAGCCAGGGCTGGCCACCGTTTTGGTAGGTGAAGATCCAGGTTCACACTCTTATGTGAAGATGAAGCACCGCGATTGCGAAGAACTTGGAATCGCGTCGATTCGTGAAGACCTGCCAGAAGACACCACCCAGGAAGAACTTGAAGCAGTCATTGCGGAGCTCAACGCCGATGACAATGTCACCGGCTACATCGTCCAGCTGCCGCTGCCGAAGCATCTCAACGAAAACCGCATCCTGGAATTGATTGACCCGGAAAAAGATGCTGACGGTCTGCACCCGGTAAACCTCGGCAAGCTGGTCCTCAACGAGGATGCACCACTGCCATGTACTCCAAATGGCTGTATTTCTTTGCTGCGCCGCTACAACGTTGAAATTGACGGCGCCAAGGTGGTTGTCATCGGCCGCGGCGTGACCGTGGGCCGCCCAATTGGTTTGATGCTCACCCGCCGCAGCGAAAATGCCACGGTGACCCTGTGCCACACCGGTACTAAGGATCTGAAGGCAGAATCCTTGGAAGCTGACATCATCATCGCTGCAGCAGGCAAGCCACACATGCTCACCGCCGATATGGTCAAAGAAGGCGCAGCTATCTTGGACGTGGGAGTCTCGCGTGTCGATGGCAAACTTGCCGGCGACGTACACCCTGACGTGTGGGAAAAGGCCGGATTTATCTCTCCGAACCCAGGTGGGGTGGGCCCATTGACCCGTACCTTCCTGGTTTCTAATATCGTCGAGCGCGCAGAGCAGCTCGCAGCCAAGTAGCTCAAAGTAAAGCCCGTAAGAATATGCTGTCAGTGTCGAACCCGCACGATATCCACTTGAAGCCTTCGCCTTTACCAAGCTGGCTGCAGTGGGTATTTATCGCGCTGTTTGGCCTCGGCGTTGTGGCTTCCGGCGTGATGAGCCTGATGGAGCATTGGCGCCGCGCTACTTTCCTGTTAGGCGCCGCCATGATTTGGCTCGCAGTCGTGCGCAGAACCTGTGATTCTGACCGGGTAGGCGTATTCGCCGTGCGCTCGCGCCGATTCGACATGGCATTTTCTACTGCCCTCGGCGCAGCGCTTGTGTGGCTCTCAGCTTCGGTGGATGCCCTCGGAAGCTAATGCTCACAGGATGCGCGCTCCCCGAAGCGCGCATCCTGCTAGATGATGTATTCGTCGCCTAGCCGGTATTCCACACCATCGACACTTTCTGTCGCATTAGGCAAGGACTGCTGGATAAAGTTGCGCAGAATCCGGTCCATCTGGCGGCCTTCGACCAAGAAGGCATCGTGACCGACAGGGGAGGACAGCTTGGCGATCGCCAACAGGTTACCTAGGTTGCGGGAGATGTGTTCTTGCTGGTGATACGGGTATAAGATATCTGTATCCACGCCCACCACCATGGTCGGAACCTCCGAAGAGGCCAAGGCCTTATTGAGACCGCCTCGCCCGCGGCCAATATCGTGCCGGTTGAGGGATTCAGTCAAGGTGACGTAGGAGCCTGCATCGAAACGCTGCGTTAGCTTCGCTCCCTGATAATCCAGGTAGGAATTGACGGCAAAGCGCTGATCCAGTTTGCGATAAGGGCCGAGCGGATTTTCCCCTGCCTGCGCCGAGGTACCGAAGCGCTCATCGATTTCCATTTCCCCGCGGTAGGTCAAGTGCGCAATGCGGCGTGCCGCAGCCAAACCCTCAGCAGGGTATTCGCCGTCGTAGTAGTCACCACCTTGCCACAGCGGGTCGCGCTCAATAGCAGAAATCTGCGCGGTCTGAATGCCAATCTGCCAGGCAGAGGCACGCGCGGATACCGCAATGGCACACGCAGCTTGCAGCATTTCTGGGTAGAGCAAAGTCCACTCTAAAGTGCGCGCGCCACCCATAGAACCGCCAATGGCGGCATGTACCTCAGAGATGCGCAGCTCATCCAGAAAGCGCTTCTCAGCCTCAACTTGGTCGCGGATAGACACCGCTGGAAAGCGCGAACCATAAGGCTTGCCATCAAAATCTGAGCTTGGTCCGGTGGAACCGGAACAGCCGCCCAGCACGTTGGTGGCAATAACGCACCACTTATCAGTGTCCAGTGCCTTACCCGGTCCCACCAGGTCACCCCACCACGTGGCGGCGTCAGAGTCGCCCGTGAGTGCATGCTCAATGAGCAACACATTGGAGCCGCGGAATTCACCCCAGCGCTGATATGCGATATCAACGTGGGGGATTTCAGCCCCGGCTTCAGTGGTAAAAGCCCCGATGGGAACGGTGGCAAGGACACCTTCGGTGGCCAGTGAAACGTGCGTTGAAACCATTAGAGTGCGGCGAATCCTAGCTCAAGGTCGGCGATGATGTCGTCAATGTTTTCAATGCCGACAGACAAACGAACAGTGGACTGGGTAATACCAGCTACACGCAGGCCCTCTTCATCGGACTGGGAGTGCGTGGTGGTTGCTGGGTGCACCACCAGGGAGCGGGTGTCACCGATGTTGGCCAGGTTAGAGTGCAGTTTCAGCGCGTCAATGAATGCCCACGCTTCATCCTTGCCGCCGTCAATCTCGAAGGAGAGAACGGAACCGGTGGAGGTGTAACCGAGGCGTTCTTTGACGTCCTTGTATGGGCTGGACTCCAGGCCGGCGTAGTTGACTTTGGTGACCTTGTCGTGTGGTTCGAGGTACTCAGCTACCTTTTGAGCGTTTTCGCCGTGCTTGTCGATACGCAGTTGCAGCGTCTCCAAACCGGACAGCGTGATCCAGGCATTGAATGGAGAAAGAGCAGCGCCGGTATCGCGCAGGATGCCTGCACGTGCCTTGAGCGCGAACGCTGGTGCGCCAAGATCCGCGTACTTCAGGCCGTGGTACGCAGGGTCTGGGTTAACGAAGTATGGGAACACTGGCTCACCGTTGAGCTCGACGGTCCAGTCGAATTTGCCGCTGTCAACAATCACGCCGCCGATGGAAGAGCCATTGCCGGAGTAGAACTTGGTGGTTGAGGCTACGACGATGTCTGCGCCGAGCTCGATTGGGCGGGACACTGCAGCGGTTGCGATGGTGTTGTCCACAATCAGTGGTACCTGGTTAGCGTGCGCAACCTCAGCGATGGCTGGGATATCCAGGACATCCGCTACTGGGTTGCCGAAGGTCTCACCATAGAACGCGCGGGTATTTGGCTTGACTGCATCTGCCCAAGACTGTGGGTCATCTGGGTTTTCTACCAAGGTGACCTCAATGCCCAAACGAGCCAAGGTGACGGTGAACAAGGTGTTTGTTCCGCCGTAAAGACGAGGGGAAGACACGATGTGGTCACCGGCTGAAGCAAGGGTGAAGATAGCGGAGGTTTGTGCGGCCTGGCCCGAGGCAAACGCTACCGCGGCAACGCCGCCTTCCAAGCTCGCGATACGCTGCTCTAAAGCGTCCACGGTTGGGTTGGTCAGGCGGGTATAAATCGGGCCCGCATCGGAAAGGTTAAAGCGGTTGGCTGCATGCTCTGCAGAATCAAAAACATAAGACGTGGTCTGATGAACTGGAACGTTACGAGAGTTTGCGGATCCGTCTAGGTCCTGGCCCACGTGCAGTGCGCGGGTGGCCAAAGACCAGTTCTCAAAGTTGCTGTTGTCATATTTAGTCATGTCTCGCACGGTACCTAGAATGTGTGGCACCTTCCATGTCTATTTCTGAACCTGCTGGCAGAAAAAGAATATAAATAGACAAAGCGGTATTGTTTGCCGTAACGAGCTGTCTAGGAGAACTTCATTCCATGAGCATGCAGTGCATCGCGGTATGGCGCACCCAATGCAGTAGCGGGAGTCAAAATGCCGCCGGAAACATCTGGTAGTCCCGCGGGCTTGGTGGCCAGAACTACTGCGGCCTCGCTCAACATCATGGAGGTTACGCGGTATCCCGGATCGCCCTGTGCAGTAACGGTTGCGGTGTGCAGGGCACCGGATTCAGTCAATCCGTAGTGGGTAATGCTGAATCCGCCCTCATCGAGCTTCTTGGGGCCATCGCCAGGCTTTGGCAGAAAGCGCGCCATGCGCTTGTTCATCACCGCGGCAAAACCAACGGCGGTTACAGCAAAGAGTGCATTGGCTTTAATTCTTCCGCTCAGTCCGGTTCCGGCGGTGATGGCCTCGCGGTAGCGCAGCTTGTCGCCGTAGGCATACTCGGACAAGGTATTTGAGCGGCGAACGATGCGCGTATTGAACATCGCCATGAAAAATGGCCCTGTCCATTGGCGCGCCAGCGGGTCGAAGGATACGTCCATGTCCTTTTGCTCGCCCAGGTCCGGCTCATTCTTGTGGTCGGGCGAAAGGGTATAAGGACTATGCAAGATGGCACCGCCCTTTTCCATCTTCTTGGCATCCGCGCTCACCGCACGCATGGAGTCGATGGTGCCGCCGGATAATCCGCCAGCGAGGTGTTCCACAGCCATGGTTACTTCAGAAAACGCAGTTTGAGCAGTGTCGTGCAGATGGAACATGCCCATGTCTGAGGGGACGGAGTCGAATCCGCAGGAATGGACAATCTTGGCGCCGGTTTCCTGTGCTCTCTCATGCCAGGTGTCGATGTTGCGGCGGATAAACAGCGCCTCGCCGCACAGATCAACATAGTGGGTTCCATTTTCTACGCAGGCTTCAACAACCTTGTCGCCGTAGTACGTATATGGCCCAACGGTGGAGATGAGCACCGTAGTGCGCGAAGCTAACTCGCGCATCTCATCGATGTTTGAAGCATCCGCAACCAGAATCGGCAAGGCAATATCAGTTGCGGAAACGAGCTCTTGCAGCTTCGACTCATTGCGGCCAGCAACCGCGATGGATAGCTCCGGGTGATTCTCAGCCAGGTATTGAGTGGTCAACTGGCCAACGAAGCTGGTGGCGCCGAAGACTATGATGTCGAAGTCGCGCACGCTATCGGCAGGCGATTCTTGGCTGCTGGGCTGTGTCATGCGTCCAATTCTAGGGGCTGGGAAAGATCCAGTGGGGTTCCTTCTTCCAAGCGGGCGTAGCCCGGAACCTTCATCTTGACCATGACGTTGTCATAGAGAGTGCGGCCGAACTTGCTGAGAACGCCATCGTGGATCGGGATGGTGCGGGTGGCAGAGACAGTGCGGGCATAGGCCGCGGCTTCAGAGTTCTTCACCCATGGGGCAGAGATTGGAAGTAGCAGTACTTCGACGTTGTGCAAGCCCTTGATGTATTGATCGCCGGGGTGGAGCACGCCGTTGAAGTAATAGCCAAGATTCACTGGACGCGGCATGCGTGGGTGAACTTCGTGGTGCAGGCCGCCCACGGCATGGATGGTGGTGCCCAAAAGCTCAAAGTTTTCGCCTGGGCGAAGAACTGTGCCCTCGCCAATCAGACCAACCGCATCCGCTGGGCCCCAGACTGGCAAGCCTGATGCCTTCACGGTTTCAGCATCAACGTGATCCGGATGTGAGTGGGTGAGAAGCACTGCATCTGCCGATGCCAAGATAGAAAGATTTGATGCCGGGCCAGGGTCAATGACGAAGACTCCCTGGTCGGTTGAGACGGAAGCGCAAGAGTGTCCATGGAGTGTGAGTTTCATAGCACTAGCCTAGATAAAAACCTGTTTCCCGTGGCGTGACCCAGGAACGGTTGCTGAGGCTAACCTTAGCTCTGACCTGTGTAAACGTGGCATAATAGACATGCAATAAATGTGGTTCGGGGATATAATGGAGTCATGACTCAGTACACTGTTCCTGGTTTGTCCGATGTTGATTCCAAGAAGCTCTCTGAAGAGCTGCAGGCCCGTCTGAATGATTACAACGACCTGCATTTGATTTTGAAGCACGCCCACTGGAACGTTGTGGGACCAAACTTCATTGCTGTTCATGAGATGCTCGACCCACAAATTGAACTGGTGCGCGGCTACGCAGACGAAGTCGCTGAACGAGTATCCACCCTTGGCTTTGAGCCATTGGGTACTCCAAAGGCTCAGGCTGAAGACCGTACTGCTTTGAAGTACGACCTTAACCGCGCTAACACCCAAGACCACCTCGTGGCTATCGATGAGTTGTACACCACCGTCATCGAAAACGTTCGTGAGTCCTTGAAGGTCTCCGGCGATATCGATCCAATCACCGAAGACATCTTCATCGCACAGTCTGCGGAGCTCGAGAAGTTCCAGTGGTTCGTGCGCGCACACCTTGACAAGGCTTAAGCTTCGCGGTTTGAGCACCTGTCACTGAGGCTCTAATAAAGGAGTAGAACAGAAGCGGAGGCCATCCAAGAACGGATGGCCTCCGCTTCTGCTATGTGCGTAATCTTCGCGTAGGTTGGGCGGCGAAGTCGATGAGTGTCGATGAGTGTCGATGGGGAAGGAAATACGATGACCTTTTTACAAAGGTACGAGGACTTCTACGGACAATACCGTCAGAAATTTGAAGACATGGAAGTCCCTAAAGCACTAGCCACATTGTCAGCAGATGCGCGGCGGCGAGTAGAAAACGGGGAAGGGGAGTTCCCCATTGAGCTGCTCGCAGAAGTGCGTGATGGCGAACTGGAAGAGAAACAGAAAATAGCAACCATGACTGCTATAGCGGGAACCTGGTCGAATGCCGCATCGGACACGTACTGGCACGCGGGGCCCGTGGGCGGAGACGCGTTCTCCGAACGGGTCGGAATTGGACTCATGCACCCAGGCGGGAGAGCGTTCACCCCGCTTCTCAAGCGCATTGAGGTAATCCTCGATGAAAGCGCAGAAAGTCCGAGCGAAAATGATGCCCTCGAAGTGCTCGCCTTCCTTTTAAATCTAGATGCACAAGAGTCCAGAAAGAAAGGCGAGTCCTAGCTTAAGCCGGGAGTATTAAACACTCGGGGTGTTTAGTCCGCGGCGGACCAAAAGTGGGGTGAGCTCCTTGTCGCGGCCGCGGAGCTTGGCGTAGACCTCGGAGAAGTCACGCGAAGCGCCGGTGGACAAGATGAGGTCGCGGAACTGTTGGCCCGCGCGCCGGGCTGCGTCATCACTGACTTTGGCAGCGGAGTCAGCGGCTGCGGTGTCGGTAGCGCCGGTGGTGTCATCGGCAGGCGTGGCGGCATGATTCTCGCGGAACCATTCGAAGCCGTCGGCATCGAGAGCCTCTGCCCACAAGTAGGAGTAGTAGCCCGCGGAGTAGCCGCCAGCGAAGATGTGCTGGAAATAGGTTGAGCGGTATCGCGGTGCGATAGCGTCGGTGTCCATGCCAGCGGCGGCGAGCGCGGCCTGCTCGAACTCGGCGATTGCCTCAGGCGTGGAATCCAGCTTCGCAGCCTCTTCTGGAGTGAGCGAGTGCCACGCCAGGTCAATGATGGATGCCGCGACGTATTCGGCTGTGGCAAAACCCTGGCCGAACTGCGAGGCCTTCGATACAGCTTCCAGCAACTCATCCGGGATGACCTCGCCCGTGTCCACGTGGCGCGCGTAGTTCTTCACCAACGCTGGATCCAGTGCCCAGTTCTCATTAATCTGCGAGGGGAACTCCACCCAGTCACGCGGTACGTTTGTGCCGGAGAAGGTGGGGTAGCGGACATCGGAAAGCAAGCCGTGCAACGCGTGGCCAAATTCGTGGAAGACCGTGTGCAGCTCATCCAAACTCAGCAATGGAGTCGAACCATTCGCCGGGCGCGCGATGCCCATGACGTTGATGACTACCGGACGCGTATCCAGCAGGTGCGACTGCTCCATGAACGTGGACATCCACGCACCACCGCGCTTAGTCGGGCGGCCAAAGTAATCCGTGAGGAACAAACCGATACCGGTGTTGAGCTTGTGCTCCTGGCCATCATCGAAGACCTCCCAGACGCGCACACCCTCGGCGTATCCTTCCAGGTCATCTCGTGGAATAACCGTGATGCCGTAAAGGCGGTGGGCGGCGGCAAAGACGCCATCGACAAGCACTGCATCCAACGGGAAGTACTTACGCAACTCATTGTCATCCAATGCGAAATCGCGCTGGCGCACCTTGGCCTCCCAGTACGGCCAATCCGCAGCGGTGAAGTTCTCGCCGTTGAGCTCCGCTTCCTCGGCCAGAATCTTGTGCTCACCAGCCGCATTCGCGTTGATCGCCGGGACCAGACCGCGCAACATATCATTAACCGCCGATGCTTCCTTGGCGGTCTCCTCTGCAATCACATAATCCGCATGGGTATCAAACCCCAACAGACGGGCACTTTCCGCGCGCAGCTGAGCCATCTCCACCAACGTGGCTGAGTTGGATTCCGTACCGCGCAGACGCGCTGCCTCATACAACGCTGCACGTGCTTCAGCACGGGCGAGGCGCTGCTGTTCTGACTGTACCGACGGCAACTCCAGCGGGAAGACGAATCCCTCTTCGCCCAACTCCTTGGCATAAGCGGCGGCGACGTCGATGCGGTCCTGCGGCAAGCCCTTAAGCTCCTCCGCATCCTCAAAACGCACCGCGCGGGCAAGAGTATCCGCCATCAAATTGCGGCCGAAATCCTCAGACAACGTGGACAAACGCTGGTTTATCTCCGACAAGCGCTGCTTGTCATCGGCGGAAAGCTCCGCGCCCTTGCGCTTGAATGTACGAAGCAGATGATCATGCAAGCGCTGGGATTCAGTATCCTCCGGTGCCTCCACCGTCTTTAAACGCTCATAGAGCTTTTCATTCTGATAAATCGCGTCCATGTGCGCTGACAACTCCGGATAAATATCCGCAGCAATCTCTTCCATTTCATCCGTGATATCGGTGCCAGAAAGATTCCCGAAGACCGACATGACCCGCTCCAGGTCACGGCCGGAACGCTCCAGCGCCTCAACAGTATTGACCCATGTCGGAGAATCAGAGTTATCAACAATCGCAGCAATCTCCGCATTATGACGGGAGAGCGACTCAGTAAACGCAGGACGGTAATGCTCAACGCGAATCTCAGCAAAAGGTGGCAGCTGATACGGCAATTGAGAGGGGACAAGTAGTGGGGTAGCCATAAGTTACCACTCTACCCCTCAACGACAGCTGATTATGTGGGTTTAAAACAAAACTAAAAGCTGGCGGCACGACAAAGCCCTCTCAACCCCGATGAAAAGGGGCTAAGAGGGCTTGTTAGGCCTGAAGAAGAACTACTTCTTCAACGACTCCAGAATCTCGTTGTAGATAGAGGAAGGACGCATGACCTGTGCGGTCTTGTCCTCGTTTGGCCAGTAGTAGCCGCCCAAGTCTGCAGGCTGGCCCTGGATGTCAATGAGCTCCTGAGCAATAGCGTCCAGGTTCTCATTGAGCTTCGCGGAGAACTCCTTGAAGCCCTCAGCCAGCTCAGCGTCATCGGTCTGCTTAGCCAACTCCTCAGCCCAGAACGCTGCCAAGTACAGGTGGGAACCGCGGTTATCAATTTCCTTGACCTTGCGGGAAGGGGAGTAACCGTCAGTCAGCAAACGCTCGGTAGCGTTGTCGAGTGCAGCGGCCAGAACGCCAGCGCGCTCATTGCCGTGAGTCTGCTGCTCGTGGCGGAAGGACTCAGCCAGAGCCAGGAACTCACCCAGGGAGTCCCAACGCAGGTGGTTTTCTTCCTGAACCTGCTCAACGTGCTTAGGAGCAGAGCCACCAGCACCGGTCTCAAACAGACCGCCGCCAGCCATCAAAGGAACAACAGACAGCATCTTTGCAGAGGTACCCAGCTCCAGAATCGGGAAGAGGTCAGTGTTGTAGTCACGCAGAACGTTACCGGTAACAGAGATGGTGTCCTCGCCGCGACGGATGCGCTCAACGGTGACCTTGGTTGCCTCAACTGGGGACAGGATTTCAATGTCCAGACCCTCAGTGTCGTGGTCGCCCAAGTACTTGTTGACCAAGTCGATCAGGTTGCGGTCGTGTGCGCGCTCAGTGTCGAGCCAGAAGACAGTCTTCATGCCGGACAGACGAGCACGGTTAACAGCCAGCTTTACCCAGTCCTGGATTGGAGCATCCTTGGTCTGGCATGCACGCCAGATGTCGTTTGCCTCAACGTTGTGGGAAATCAGAACATCACCAGCTGAGTTAACAACCTGAACTTCGCCGTCGGCAGCAATCTTGAAGGTCTTGTTGTGGGAGCCGTACTCCTCAGCCTTCTGCGCCATCAGGCCAACGTTAGGGGAGGTACCCATGGTGGTTGGATCGTATGCGCCGTTCTCACGGCAGTCATCGATAACAGCCTGGTACACGCCAGCGTAAGAGGAATCAGGGATGACAGCGAGGGTGTCCTGCTCTTCATCGTTCTTGTTCCACATGTGGCCGGAGGTACGGATCATTGCTGGCATGGAAGCGTCAATGATGACATCCGATGGGACGTGCAGGTTGGTAATGCCCTTGTTGGAGTTAACCATAGCCAGGTCAGGGCCGTTTTCCAGAGCAGCTTCGAAAGCAGCCTTGATTTCAGCGCCGTTCTCCAGCTTGTCCAGACCGGTGTAGATTGCGCCCAGGCCGTTCTCACCGTTGAGGCCAGCCTCGAGCAGCTGATCGCCGTACTTGTCATAAACGTCTGCGAAGAATGCGCGAACAACGTGGCCGAAGATGATTGGGTCAGAGACCTTCATCATGGTGGCCTTCAGGTGAGCGGAGAAGAGAACGCCCTCTTCCTTTGCGCGTGCAACCTGAGCCTTCAAGAACTCATCAAGAGCCTTGGAGGAGATGAAGGTGCCGTCAATAACTTCCTTGTCCAGGACCTTCAGGCCGTCCAACAAAACGGTCTCAGCGCCGTCGGTGCCAACGTGCTTGATGGTCAGGGTGTCATCACCTTCAATGATGACGGACTTCTCATTGTGGCGGAAGTCGTTTGCGTCCATGGTTGCAACGTTGGTCTTGGAATCCTTGGACCATGCACCCATGCGGTGTGGGTTTGCCTTGACAAAGTTCTTCACTGCCTGTGGTGCACGACGGTCGGAGTTGCCCTCACGCAGGACAGGGTTCACAGCGGAACCCTTAGCTACGTCGTACTTATCCTTTGCGTCGTCGTACTCTGGCAGGTCGAAGCCTGCAGCCTGCAGCTCGGCGATAGCCTTGCGCAGCTGAACCTCAGATGCAGAAATGTTTGGAAGCTTAACGATGTTCGCTTCTGGGGTCTTAGCCAACTCACCGAGCTCAGACAGTGCGTCTGGAACCTTGGTCTCTGGGAACTGAGCCAAGATACGAGCAGCCAGGGAAATATCTGCGGTCTCTATTTCGATGCCTGCAACGGAAGCGAAAGCTTCAACGATTGGCTTGAAAGAGTAGGACGCAAGCAATGGTGCTTCGTCAGTACGGGTCCAGATGATCTTTGCCATGTTTCTCCTAAAAATTAATGTTTTGGAAAACGTTCAACAACCAAGAATACCGGTTCACCGTATCTTTTGGGGGATAGATACCCCTTATTGCACCTTCAGGCGCTAAGCGAGGCCCGCGCGGTGATACAACAGCAACGAGGTGATCCGTCGGTGAAAAATTCGAGCGTGTGAAAACTGGAAGTGGGCTGCGCGTTTTCAACGTGCAGCCCACAAATCAAGCTTTGAATCTGTTACTTGATTTCTTAGCCGAGGGCTTTAACACCGTTCTTCCAGTAGCCCATGAAAGAAACCTGGTGGCGGGAGATTCCAGCGCCCTTGACCACCATGCGGCGGATGGTGGTGACCATGGAGGATTCGCCGGCAATCCAGAAATAGGTATCTGCATAGCGCTCAGCCACAGTCGAGGTTGGCTCGGCTCGTTCTTCTTCATCATCGAAGGAGCTGTACGTTGGAGTCTCCCAAATTAGCGGGGATTGCTCAGCATCAGAAGGAGACGACGGTACTGGTGGGGTGAATTCGCCGCGTGGGTTTTCTACCTCAAACAGGCGTGCTGCTGATTCCACCAGCATGTCGCCGTAGGTGTGGCCTTCGCCGCGTGGCACCCAATGCACAGTCAGATTCGCTGGGAAGTCGATCTTTGGGGCATCTGCGATATCAACGAGTTCGCAGTACATGGTGCCGGTGAGCTCCGCAGACCATTCGTCCGCGATGCGCAGCATGGCTGGCAGTGCGGTTTCATCACCCAAGATGACAACATTTTTTGCTTCACCAGGCTGGAATTCAATGCCTGGGCCGGATTCATCTTCCTTTTGCGGAGCAACGACATACAGCTGGTCACCTGGCTGTGCTTCAACTGCCCAGGTGGCAGCAGGTCCGCTGTCAGGAGTACCTACGCCGTGCAGTGCAAAGTCAATGTTTAGTTCGGCTTCACCGTGCTCGCCAGCGCGGCGAAGCTCACGGATGGAGTAGGTTCGCATGCTGCCGCGCTTTACTGGATCAATGGCCTTCCACTCGTCATACCAATTCTCCTCACCGGTCATCTGTGGCAGACCGTGCTCACCAGGAATGACTAGTTTGATGCGCAAGTCCATGATGTGACCAGCCGGCCCCATGTCATTGACCCCGGTGAAGGTGACGCGCTGGAAATTGGGGGAGATTCGTTCAGAGTTCTTGACGGTTGCAGTAAATGGGAAGAATGCCATTGAGAATCTACTTTCTCCTTAGGTGGTGGCGGCCAATTGGCATGACTGCCGGGTGATCGGAAACTGGGTCATTGATAATGACGGAATCAATTCCGAATACGGATTTAACGTTTTCTTTGGTGATGACTTCGCGTGGATGTCCGTGTGCGAAGACTTTGCCCTTGGATACGGCAACGAGTTCATCGGAATAACGCGCCGCCAAGTTCAAGTCATGCAGCACCATGACGATGGTGGTGCCGCGATCCCGGTTGAGTTCCGTGAGCAAGTCCAGAACATCCAATTGGTGCTTGACGTCTAAGTAGGTGGTTGGTTCATCGAGAAGCAATGTGTCCGTTCGCTGCGCAAGCGCCATCGCAATCCAGACGCGTTGGCGCTGGCCGCCGGATATTTCATCGATGGAGCGTTCTGCTAAGTCGGAAATACCGGTGGTTTCTAGTGATTCAGCGACGATGTCGTAATCTTGCTGGATCCAACGTCCCAGCACGCCTTGGTGTGGGGTGCGGCCACGGCCCACGAGGTCCGCAACCACAATGCCATCCGGCGCGATGGGGGTCTGCGGCAAAAGGCCGAGCTTGGTTGCAAGCTTTCGGGTGGGGATGTCATGGATAGATTTTCCATCCAACACAATTTCTCCGTGGCTTGGATTAAGCAGACGCGCCATCGCGCGCAGCAGCGTTGATTTGCCGCAGCCATTTGGCCCGACGATAGAAGTTACCGCGCCGCGTTTGATGTCGACGCTGAGCTTTTCAATAACGGAACGCTCGCCGTAGCCGACGGAGACTTCCGATGCACTCAATGCGGTGGAGTTGGACTGATCCGCATGAGGTGTTTGCTCATTTACATCTGTTGCAGTCATGAATGTCCTATCGCGTCGATCGAGTAAGTAGATAAATAAGAAATGGTGCGCCGATTGCGCCGGTGACAACACCGACGGGGTAGCGGGTGCCAAACAGGTACTGGCCAGCTAAGTCCGCGACTAAGACCAGTAGTGCGCCGATTAAGCCTGCGGGAAGCACCAACGAAGATCCGGGCTTGAAGATTCTGGATGCAACAGGTCCTGCCATAAACGCCACGAATGCAACAGGACCGGTTGCGGCAGTAGCAATCGCGATGAGGACAACGGCGCCGACGAAGAGCACTACGCGAGTCAGTGTTAGGCGGATGCCCAGCCCGCGCGCGAGGTCATCGCCCAATCCGAGGATGGACAACAAGTGCGCGCAGGCCACCATGATTGGGGCGATGATGACAACGGCCAAGATAGTGGGCATTCCACGCTCCCACGTCATGGTGTTGAGCGAGCCTGTGATCCAGCGCGTTGCAGTAGGAAGGTCCCAGGCGGCCGCGTGGGAGAGCACATAGGAAGTCCACGCCTGCATGATGGCGGCACAACCAATACCGATCAGAATCATGCGTGTGCCGGTGAAACCAGATTTGATGGAAAGCAAGTAAATCAATATTGCGATGGCCAATGATGCCACGGTGGACATCATGGAAACAGCAGTCTGGCCCAGTCCGAACATGATGATGCCGGTCGCGCCAGCAGCAGAAGCACTGGCAGAAATACCGATGATGTCCGGGGATGCCAGCTGGTTGCGCAGCATGGTTTGGAAAATCGTACCGGCGATACCGAATGCGAGACCCACGAAGATAGCAACCGTGGCGCGCGGCAAGCGCAGCGTTCCCACGGTAAAGCTTGCGCCTTGGACGGTTTCGCCCATGATGACAGCGAAGACATCGCCCGGGGTATAGAAGGTCTCACCAATCATCAACGACACAAACCAGACAGCAATAACTGCCACGGCCAAGAAGGTGATGAGTGACCAGTACTGGTGTCCACGCTTCTTGCGTGCAGCAGATAGTGATGCCGCGAGCTGCTTGGTAGCAGTTGTATTCGCCGGAGTACCCGCAGCGTTAGATGGTGTTGCTTGGGTTGAAGTACTCATTAGGAAAGCTCCCTCACCTTGGTGTTGCGAACAATCCAGATAAACAGTGGTGCGCCGATAAGCGGAACCAGGATGCCCACGGCCAATTCGGATGGTCGGGTCACAACGCGTCCGATGGTGTCAGCAGCAGTAAGTAGCAATGCGCCGGCAAGACCCGTCAGGGGCAAAAGCCAACGATGGTCAGTGCCGCACAGCAGGCGGATAAGGTGCGGAACAATCAGTCCAACGAATGCGATGGGACCAGCCAATGCGGTGGCGGTGCCACACAGCATGACAGCGCCCAGAACAGCTACCAGGCGGGTGGTCATGACCTTGATTCCCAGGCCAGTAGCGACGTCATCACCAAGTGCAAGAGCGTTGAGGCCAGGGGCGCAGCCCAAAACAATGAGCACGCCGATTCCTAAGAAAGGCAAGGACAAACCGAGCTCGGTCCAGCTTGCACCGCCGACGGAACCAATCTGCCAGAAACGGAACTGGTCCATGACATCAGCACGTGGCAGCAAAATAGCTGAAACCAAGCTGGAGGCCGCTGCGGCGGTCGCTGCGCCTGACAGTGCAAGCTTCAGTGGAGTTGCGCCACCGCGACCCAATGAACCGACGAAGTACACGAATACTGTGGCAGCTAGTGAACCTGCCATCGCCGCGATCATCGTGGGGATTGGGCGTGAGAGCCCAAAGAAGGCAATACCTGTGACCACGGCGAGGGAAGCGCCAGACAGCACACCAAAGATGCCGGGATCGGCCAATGGATTGCGGGTGATTCCCTGCAGGGTGGCACCAGACATTGCGAGGGCGGCGCCAACGAGCAATGCCATCACTGTGCGTGGCAACCGGGTGCTGGCAGCTGCCTGTTCAGCTGTTTCGGTAGCGCCACCAATGGCGGCTATTGCGTCCTCAATCGAAATTGAGCGCACGCCAAACATCACCGACGCAATGCAAGCAATTGCGAGGGCGATGAGCAGACCAACAAACACAGCCAGACGCATCCCAATGGGGCGCTTTTTACCAGCGCCTCCGGCTTGGGATGCAAGTGCGGCATCAGCAAGCTCGTTGGCTGTGCGCGAATGTTTCGCGCTAGCTTGCTCTTGGACATCAACGGACTTTACTGACACTGCGTGATATACCTCTGACAGTCTTTCAGGTCTTCGGTGAATCTATTACTCAGCTTCGAACGCGGTGTTCAGCTCAGCGAAGTAATCATCAATGCCCCATGGAATAGACAGTGGGGATGGGTTAGCGGCAGCACCCAGAGGGCCAGCCTCGAGGAAGACAACGCGACCTTCAGCAATAGCTGGAATCTTGGACATCAGTGGATCAGCCTGCATATCTTCCAATGCCTGCTGGTCTGCAGCTTCATCGCCGGAAGAGTAAGAGATGAAGAAGTCAACGTCTTCGAACTGCTCAGGGTTCTCCGCAGAAACCTCTTCCCAGAAGGAATCGGAGTTGCCGGTGTATTCCTTCACAATTTCAGGGGTCTCAAATCCAGCTTCTTCCAGGAAGCCCGCACGTGGGTCATCGAGGGTGTAGAAACCAATCTGGGATTCGGAGCTGGCGCCACCGAAGGAGGTGAACAGAGGCTTCTTGCCCTCCAACTCTGGGTACTGCGCCATTGCCTCTTCAACCTGCTTCTTCAGGTCAGCGTTGAGCTCTTCTGCCTCAGCAGACAGGCCAAGACCAGCGGCGTCGAGGGAAACCATGTCATAGGCAGAAGTAGTCCATGGCTTGTCTGGGTATGCCACGACTGGAGCAATCTGAGACAAGGTGTCATAGTCTTCCTGGGTCAGGCCAGAATATGCAGCCAAGATGACGTCAGGCTGAGTGTCCGCAACCTGCTCGAATGGGATGCCGTCAGTTTCGTCGAAGAGAACTGGCTCTTCAGCGCCGAGCTCTTCCAGCTTGTCTTCGGTCCATGGCATGATGCCGTTGTCATCATCATCGCCCCAAGTGGACTTGGACATGCCGACTGGAACGATACCGAAGGACAGTGGAACCTCGTGGTTTGCCCAACCAACAGTGGCAACACGCTCAGGTTTTTCTTCGATGACGGTTTCACCCAGTGCGTGTTCAACGGTGACTGGGAACTGAGATTCATCAGCAGGGTTGCTGGACTCAGAATCAGAACCCGATTCGTCTGCGGATTCGGATGCAGCAGAAGAGTCAGAGTTTGCCGCAGAGTCAGTGCTTTCGCTGTCGGAACAAGCAGTCAAAGCAAGCGCCGCGATAGCGGAAACAGCGGTGAATCGAACAAGTTTGGATGTATGCACGGTGTGTGGTCCTCCACGTGATCAGGCAGGCGAGCCTACCTTAAATTGTCTAAGGCTTACCTATGTTAATCCGCACACATGTGCCCTTGTCAATACGGTTTCGCTAAGGATCTAAGAAGGCGAAACCTATAACTCGGATTCACCCATCATTCGTGGTGTGATGCACAGTGTCAAGTAGTTTCCTTGATATATCACTTGACGTGCGAGTTTCTTATCGTGTTGGGTAAGGTTGCCCGAGTGAATGGCAAGCGGATTGATGGCGAAAATGAAGGACAAAATTCCCAGAGTGATAGCAAGCACATAGCTAACCCTTTGGGCGTATCTGCCGATCCTACTAACGATGGATCTGCGATGGGAGATGCTTCTTCCACTGAAGCGTCTCGTCGCGCGCGAATCAAGCGCCATCCGCGTCCGTTGCAGACCAATATTTCTAATGCGCGACGCATGTTTGTCGTGTTCGTATTAGCCATGGGCGGATTCGCCATTGGCACCACGGAGTTTGTCTCCATGGGTCTTTTGCCCATGATTTCTGGTGACCTCGGTATATCCGAAGGTCAAGCCAGCCACATTATCTCCGCCTACGCGCTTGGCGTGGTGGTTGGTGCGCCATTGATTACAGCGGTTACCGGCAGGATCCCGCGCCGGCGCTTGCTCATTATCTTGATGGCAGCTTTCATCATCGGCAATGGACTGGGCGTCTTTGCTGAGAATTACACGGTTTTGATGGTTGCACGTTTCATCGCCGGACTTCCGCACGGCGCATACTTCTCCGTTGCTGGTCTATCGGCTGCGTCCATGGCACCAGCTGGTTCGCGCGGCAAAGCCGTGGCGATGGTGGGCATGGGTCTTTCCGTTGCAACCGTCCTTGGCGTTCCCGCCGCCCAGGCGCTTGGTTCTGCATTGGGTTGGGAAGCCGCCTACGTACTGGTTGTCGCCGTTGGTATTTTGACGCTCGCCGGATTGTGGGTATTTATGCCGCACATGACGCGCATGCCAGCAACGTCAGTCAAAACTGAGCTCGGGGCATTCGCCCGCCCACAGGTGTGGCTTTCCCTTGCCATGGGGGCGGTTGGTTTCGGCGGCATGTTTGCCGTCTACACCTACATCACGTGGACCATGACGGAGCGCGCCGGGATGGCAGAAAGCCTCATGTGGTTGGTGCTGATGGTCTACGGGATTGGCAATGTTGCCGGTAATTACTTTGGCGGCTGGTTGGCTGACCGCAACTTGGAAAAGGGCATTCTGTTCTCACTCGTAGCCATTTCCCTGATTCTGGTGGCCTTCTTCTTTACCTCACAGAACCCAATTCTTGGAACCATCAACTTCGGCTTGATTGGTTTCTTCGGCGCTTCACTAACGCCAAGCTTGCAAATCCGTCTGATGGATGTGGCTGGTGATGCACAAACGCTTGCAGCATCGTTGAACCACTCAGCACTCAACCTGGCCAATGCTGCTGGCGCGGCCATCGGCGGTCTCGTGGTTGGTGCAGGCATGGGTTATGCTTCCCCAGCGCTGGCTGGTGCAGCTCTTTCTGCTGCTGCGATCCTCATCTGGATCGGCGCGCAGTTCGTGAAGAAATAGCACTTGCTTCATGATGCCTCCGCGGTGAGTCTGCGGTGATTCTGCGGTGACTGTAGTTGGATAAGCCCTGCGTAGAGCTGATAGAGGGGTAGTAGCCGAACAATAGTTAGACTGTTGGGCATGTCTTTAACTATTGCTTCGGTCAACGTCAACGGCATTCGCGCCGCATGTAAGCAGCGCAATGAACTCAACCCCGGAATGAATGCGTGGTTGCAAGAAACCAGCGCTCACATTGTTCTCATGCAGGAAGTGCGCGCCAATCCTGCTCAGACTGAATCAGCGCTCAAGCCAGCTTTGGAAGCAGGGTGGCATCTGGCCATGGCTGATGCGCTGACCCCAGGCGCGAAGGGCCGTGCCGGCGTGGGTATTTTGTCCCGCACCCCATTGACTGATGTGGAAACCGGTTTTGGTTCCTTCTTGGAATCGGGTCGCTGGATTGAAGCAACCACCGCTGGTGTGCGCGTAGCATCGCTGTACCTGCCTTCGGGTGATGTGAAGTCACCAAAGCTGGATGAGAAGTACAACTTCCTTGATGAATTCGCAGATGTCTTGGATGAGCGCGCACAGCAATACCCAGAGATGGTTATTGGTGGCGACTGGAATATCTGCCACCGCGCGCAGGACTTGAAGAACAACAAGCCCAATGAAAAGCAGTCTGGTCACTTGCCAGAAGAACGCGCCTTTATGGATCACGTCTTCGGAGCATTCCCTGATGCTGAGCCACAGATCAAAAAAGGCCTGGGGGACTGGCTGGGAACCGTTGACTATGAAACCAAGACGGAATGGAAAGCAGCCGAAGAACCGAAGTGGTTTGATGTTGCCCGCCGCTTGGCACCAGAAGCTGACGGTCCGTACACCTGGTGGACCTACCGCGGACAAGCTTTCAACAATGATGCAGGGTGGCGCATTGACTACCAGGCCGCAACCGATTCTATGCTGCAGCGCGCACAGCGCAGCTGGGTGGAAAAGGCGCCAAGTGTAGAAGAGCGCTGGTCGGATCACTCACCACTGATGGTGGAGTACAACTAGGAAGACCACTAACCGGGTTTGGGGGTGAGTATAAAGCCTCCAAATCTTAATCTTTTAGCCCGTGAGTGTTAAGCTACCTGTGAACAATATTTGGTGAAGCTGGCTTTAACCCGATTCACGTCGCTACCGTCATTTAAGCAATGGAGTAGACCGCATGACTCAAGCAATTATTTACTACGTCCTGGGAATCATTGGCCTCGTCGTAGGTATCTGGTGGTGGACCATCGTTGGTCCGTCCTTCGCTTTCCTTGCTCCGTTGATCGTTATGTCTGCAGGTGGCGCGTTCCTAGTCGCTGGCTGGGCAACCACCCTTGACGTCTACTCACCAACGAGTCGCAAGATTTAAGAAACAGCTTAAGAAGCTTCTTAAACTTCTCTTCGCACTTTCCACAGCGCCTTGGTCGGATAAGCACACTTAATAAGTGTGCGCCGGCTGAGGCGCTTTGCTTTGGCTAAACGACCTCAGCAAACAGTGCCAGCTTGGGCCTTTAGGGCCATATAAGACAATCAAAACCGCTAAACATTAAGGTATAAATCATGACTGAAACCACCCCAACCCCAGCTACGCCGAAGCCAGGCGACCGAATCCTGTCCGGCATCCAACCAACCGCGGATTCCTACCACCTTGGTAACTACCTCGGAGCATTGAAGCAGTGGATTGATCTGCAGGATGGCTTTGACGCCTTCTACTTCATCCCTGATCTTCACGCTATTACCGTGGAGCAGGACCCGGCGGAACTGCGGGAGCGCACCATCGCTGGTGCGGCACAGCTGATTGCTTTGGGCATTGACCCGCAGCGTTCCACGCTGTTCGTGCAGTCTCAGGTGCCAGCGCACGCTGAGCTGACGTGGGTGCTGCAGTGCATGACCGGTTTCGGTGAAGCCGGCCGCATGACCCAGTTCAAGGACAAGTCCGCGCGCCACGGACAGGACCGTACCTCGGTGGGTTTGTTTACCTACCCAGTGCTGATGGCGGCAGATATCCTGCTGTATTCGCCACACTTCGTCCCTGTTGGTGAAGATCAGCGCCAGCACTTGGAGCTCACCCGCAACCTGGGGGAGCGTTTCAACGCGCGCTTCGGTGAGACCTTCCGCGTGCCAGATGCCTACATCCCAGAAGGTGCTGCGAAGATTTATGACTTGCAGGATCCAACGGCGAAGATGTCCAAGTCTGGTCCGAACCCGAAGGGTTTGATCAACTTGTTGGATGCACCAAAGACGTCTGCGAAGCGTATTCGTTCCGCTGTCACGGATGATTTGGGTGTTGTGAACTTTGGCCGCGTCAATCAGCCAGGTGTGTCTAACCTGTTGGTGATTCAGTCGGCGTTGACGGGGGAAAACATCGACAAGCTAGTAGAGCGCTATGACGGCTTGGGCTATGGCCAGCTGAAGGTAGATACCGCCGATGCGCTGGAAGCATTCGTTACTCCGCTGAAGGCCCGCTTTGATGAACTGATGGATGATCGCAGCGAAATTGAGCGCTTGCTTGCCGATGGCGCCGATAAAGCCACCGAGATTGCAACACCTCTTCTTGAAAACGTTTATGACAAGATTGGGTTTCTTCCTGCGCGCCGCCGGTAAATCGGGTCTAGTGTAGATAAAAGTCAGCTGAACGTTTCATAGAAAGGGCCTTGATGATGGTTGCCGCCACTAAACCCAACGGCAAAAGGACCGACGACTACGGAATTGAACGCTCCCACCAAGATGAACCGGGTGCAGTAGATAAAATCCGCGAACGCTCAAACTTTGTCGACCACATGATGCGCATGCAGGACCGGTACACCGCCCAGGGTGGTAACCAGTTCTCAGCCGGTGTCACCTACTACTCGGTGCTGGCTATCTTCCCGCTGCTCATGCTCATGGTCGCTGTGGTGGCAACCGTTCTGGCTAACCGCGATGAACTGATGCAGCAGGTGCAGGAATCTATTACCAATGCTGTTGATGGCGAGTTGGGCAACACCATCAATGAACTGCTGGTTACCGCTATCGATCAGCGTGGCGCGATGTTCGGTGTGGCTGGTTTGACCACCTTGTGGTCTGGTCTTGGCTGGATGAACAACCTGCGCATTGGTATTTCCGCCATGTGGGGTCTGGACGCCAATGAAGGCGGCGGCAACTTCCTGGTGAAAAAGATCAATGACTTGCTTGGCCTGATTGGTCTGCTGTTGGCTTTCATCGTGGCCTTCGGCGTGACCGCCCTGGGTACCTCGGGCATCATTCCGCGCATCTTTGATTGGATGGGCATTGACCACTTCCCGGGTATGAGCTGGGTTATCTTCGCTGCTGGTTTGGCTGTTGGTCTGCTGGCCAATTTCCTGGTCATGTGGTGGATGATTGTGGTGCTGCCACGCACCAAGGTGCCAAAGAAGTCCGGCGCGAAGGGTGCGTTGCTGGGCGCTATTGCGCTGGAACTGATCAAGCAGCTATCTACCGTCATCATGTCTTCGGCCACTGGCAATCCTGCCGGCGCTGTCTTTGGCCCCGTCATTGTTCTCATGGTCATGATGTACCTGATCTGGCGTGTGGTCATGTATGTCTCCGCTTGGACTGCAACCACCGAGGAATCGCTGGCTCTGGAAGAACCACCAGTTCCAGAACCAGCTGTTATCCGAGTGCGTCAAGAAATCACGCGGGGACCATCTGCCGGCACCACCTTCGGTGTCGGTGCTGCCATCGGTGCAGTTGGCGCGGGCGCTGTAGCGCTGCTTCGCCGGAAGTAACTTAGTTCCAAACTGATGGTGTGATTGTCCTATTTGGCAATCACAACCCTGAGTTCTTATCTCAGGGTAGGGGTTAGGGTACGCACCCATGTGCGAAAACTAACCTGTTGGATGTTCTATGTTCACGCTATAGTTGGCCGTATGAGTCACAGCTTTGCTCCCGATCTGTACAAGCACATGAAGCTTGATGCCGCTGATGAATGCGCGGCGCTTGGTATTTTGCTGGCCGCGCGCGACGCGGACTTAGAAGGCCACGGTGTGACGGCGAATGACCCTCGCCGCAAAGAGATTCAGCTGTGCTACTCCATCTTGTCTAAGCCTGAGGTACGCAAACTATACGATGACGCGATTGCCGCGGGCCGCAAGATTACCTGGCCGGAGGTGGAGCACCTGGCAAACTTCGGTACCTGGCCTGACCCAGTTACCCGCATGAATGTCAGCGAGTCCCCGCAGCAGACCCACGGCTGGTCCAGGCCGCAGGGCCGTCCGCAACAGGGGCCGCAACGGCAGCAACCACAGCAGTTTGCGCAGCCGCAGCCGCAACAATCACCGCAGCAGCAACCGCAGCAAGCGCCTTATACGCAAACACAACAGCCGCAGGCGAGCCCTTATGCGCAGCCGTTTAATCCCTACCAGCAGCCAAATCATCAGCACCAGCAGATAGTCCCGCAGCAAACCCAGGGCGTGTACCACCCTTCCGTGGACCCGGCAGTCGCTGACCGCCCGTCTTCCGGTACGCGCGTGGGTATGGCTTTCCTGGACTACTTTTTGCTGTCCATTGTTCCTTTGGCGTTGGTGGCAGGGGACTCCGTCGTTGCGGGCGTGGTCGCCGGTATTTTGGTGGCTGTACTGTTCGTGGGCACCGAAGTCGCCTTCGGTGGCTCACCCGCGAAGCTGATGTTGGGCTACCGCGTGCGTGATGTGAATACGGGTGAAAAGCTCAGCATTGAAAAGTCTATTAAACGCCAGTGGTTTAGAAGCATCCTGATTGTGCCAGGACTAGGCCAGACGGTGGGACTAATCGGTGCTATCGCAACCTCATTTACCATCAACCCGGCTAATGAGCTGCGTGGCGCCCACGACCGTTGGGCCGACGCAGAAGTAGTAAAGAAGAAATAACTGCAATAACTAGCGCTGCAACACCAGCCACAATCAGCCAGGAAATCCAGCCTGGTTGGTTGTGGCTTTCGGCTGCTGCGGCATCGGTAGCCGCCTGTGCATCGGCTGCCTCGGGCGCGTTGTCGGCGGCGCGTGCGGCTTCATCGGCAGAAATTTCTGCATCAGCATCTGAGGCGTCCATGCCCACGAGCTTGATGTCATCCAACGTGGTGACACCTTCACCAGCTGGCACATCATAGGCTTCATTCAGCAGCAGCTGGGCTTGTTGCCAAGCGCGCGGGCCGTGGTCCACGGTGGTGTCCAAGATGACAGCCATCAACCGGCGACCATCGCGGTCTAGAGCACCAACGAAGGTATGGTGCGCGTCATCGGTGTAGCCGGTCTTGCCGCCAATTCCATCCGGGTCATTCATAAACAGACCGTTGTCATTCCACAGCTCATAGCCTTCTAAATCGCCATAGCCGGGGAATTCTACGTTTTCGGTACCCACCAAGCGCGTGAAGGTGGGGTTTTCGAAAGCGGCGGTGTACAACAAGGCCATGTCTGCGGCGGAGGTGGACATACCTGGTGCATCGAGGCCGGAGTAGCTGGCTGCGAATGTGGAGCGCGCACCCAAATTGAGCGCAAGCTGGTTGATCTTTTTCAGAGTCTCTTCATCGCCACCTAGTTGCTGCGCTAGGGCGTGCGCGGCGTCATTGCCAGACGCCATGACTAGACCCTGCAAGAGCTGCTCAATGGTGTAGCGCCCACCGGGGCCAATACCCACAGCGGAGCCGTCAATCGCCGCGTCTTCATCGGTGCCGGTGACGGTCTTTTTTAAATCCAACTCATCAATGGCCACCAACGCAATGAGCACTTTGAGAATCGACGCCGGACGATAGCGACCGTGCGGGTCTTTCGCCGCGACTACTTCACCGGTGTCCAAATCGGAGATGATCCAACTCGCCGCCCGCACATCGTCATCTACCTCAAAACCTTCCGGGGCGTGCACACCACAATCAGTGTTTTGTACCTCCGGCAGGGGAACAGGAGACTCCTGGCCCGGGGCTACAACCTCAGAGGTTGTTACCGGCCCCGGCGGCAGCAGCGCCCGCGGGCAGGAATCCGTATTCGGCGCTGCCGCACGCGTTGAAGACTCCGCCGCTTCATCAGCCTCCTCAGCGTCTTCGGGGCCAGTGGGATCATCGGAATCATTTAACAATCCATCAAAAACTTCACTAAGGCCTTGCTCAGCCACAGCGCCCTGCGCGGCCATGCCATCAAGTTCGGTCGGCTCCACGTCTTGCGCCGAAACAACGGGAACAGACATGGATAAAGTTGCTGCGGCTAAAGAACTAGCAACTACCGCGGTGAGAAAACGGCGGCGCCGTGCCTGAACTAGCTGGGCACGTTGATTTAGGGCAGAGGTGTAGTTGGAAATGGCATTCATTGTATGAAATATCTTAGACTCCGGCTTAGTATGGCTGGCATGTATGACGCGCCTTTAATTAGCCCTGAAAACAAAGATTCCTCCGCAGAAATCTTCGCCTCCCTACCCAAGATCGTCCTCTCCGCCGCTGTCCCCGCAGGGCAAAGCGTTGCCGATGCCGTTTCTACGACCTTGAATGAACTTGATACCAACGGTGTGATCTATGCCGAGTTACGGCTGAATCCGGCTGATTTCGCAGATTCCCTTAATGATGCATCGCTTGCCGATGCCATCTCCCAGGCCACCGCCGCCATCCAAGCGCACAAGGTGGATGCGCGCATTATCCTCACCGCGAATACTGGGGCAGCAAACGTGGCCGAAATTGCTGATGCCGCTATTGCTCATGAGGACGTCGTGGGCTTTGCCCTTGTTGGTGAGAACACTGCCGCGCATGTGGGCGTGCTGAAGAAGCTGCAGGATAATTTTGTCCCAGTTGTGGTGGAAGGCGGCTTTGAAGATATTGAAGCCGGCGTTAAAGCAGGCGCCACCCGCGTGGCCGTGGGCGTGGACATCATTGATGACTTCGCAGCAACCGTTGAAGGAATCGAGCCAGGTAAGATGACCAGCTGGATTCGTGACCGCCATATCGCGGTGGAAACCAACCCGGATGAAGATATTGCCAGCGGCGATGTTGATTCTCTAGCTGACCACCCACTGCCGCTGCTTCAGCAGCTGGGCTTTACCTGCGCTGTGGGCACCACCGCGCTGACCCAGCAATTCATTTCCCTCAGTGAAGACTTGGGCTATGGCTTGGAGGAGTTCTTTGAACTGACCGTGGCAGCTATTCAAAACAGCTTCACCACCCAGGAACACCGCCAGCACATCATTGAGTCCGTCATCTTGCCTGCCTATGAAGAACTATCTGATGCCGAGTTTGCCGAAGACGCTGCCGACTTTGACTCCGAAGACGCCGGAGACTCCGACGAGGATTAAGCCTGCGGGTCAGACCTTAAAAACGCAGCCTTAGAAGGTAAACGCAGTCTATGACGAAGCCGCACAGAGATAAGTTCGCGAGGACAGCAGCGCTTAGTGCTGTTGCCCTAACGGGGCTTGTTAGCGGACTCATTGGTATCGGCTTGCGGTCGTATGTCAAAGGCCGGAAGCCACATCTCGCGCAGGTTTCCTCAGAACTGCGCACCCCGACGCTGTATCTTCCCAACCATCTGGTGCCGCCGGCGTTGATGCTTTTGATTTTGGGAATGGTCTCTCGCATTGATGCCATTCGCGATACTGACCGTGATGTGGATATCCAGGTTATTGAGGGCCACAACCCGGATGATGGGCATCCGTTTAGCGCCCGGCAGATTGTGCCGCGGCGGCTTGCCGATGCCAAAGGGGACCAGCCTGAACTCCGTCCGGCGATGGTGTGGACGCACGGTGGTGGGCACCTGATTGGAACACCAGGTTTCTATGATCCACAAAATGCGCAGATCGCCGATGACTTAGGGATGAAGATCTTTGCGCCGTCTTACCGCAAAGCCAGTAAAGCGCCATTCCCAGCGGATTTAGATGATTGCTATGCTGTGCTGCGGTGGGTGCAAGAAAACGCCGTAGACCTCGGAATCGACCCTGAGCGCATCGCGGTGTGCGGGGATAGTGCCGGTGGTGGATTGGCAGCTGGCGTGATTCAACGTGCTATTGATGACGGCCATCCGGTGGCATTCCAAGGCTTGGTCTATCCGATGTTGGATCACCGCGGCGGGCTGAATCTCGACGACGCTGTTGCTGCGGAATCAGAGCTGAAGCCGACGGCACGCGGGCAGTTCATCTGGACGGCCGGGTCCAATGCTGCAGCGTGGAAACTCTATTTGGGGCAAGACCACGCGGATAGAGAACTTGCTCCTTATGCTTCGCCGTTGCACCGCGCGGACCTTGCAGGAACACCACCAACCTGGATTGGGATTGGTGACTTGGACTTGTTCAATGACGAAGCTGAGGCCTTTGCACGACGCCTCGATGACGCTGGGGTAGAGGTGGAGTTTCTCACTTTCCGCGGGGCTTATCATGGCTTTGATCATCTCGCGCCGAGGGCGAAGGCTTCGAAGCAGCTCATTGAGGAGCTCACGCAGGCACTGCATAAACACTTGTTTGCTCAGTAGACTCGGAACATGTCAGCAAATAGCTTAGCCATCGCACGTGGCTGGAAGGCTAAAGCTGCGTTAAGCATTCTCACGCTCAGCGGAATCACCCTTGGCGCTGCCGCTATTGCGGGCAACCGATACACCAAGCAGCGCCAGAAGTTAATTGAGAAAGTCGCTCCGGATTTGCGCTCGCAGATCCTTGAACTGCCCTTGGACTTGCTTCCGAGTACCGCCTTGCTGCGGCTGTTAAACAAGGCTTCGGATAAGGATATGCCGACCAAGTTTGACGGTGAGGGCGCTATTTCCAATATCAAGGGTGTAAGCCCCGATGACGGGCACCCGTTCTATGCGCGCAAGTTTCTCCCGGATACCCCGGAGCAGGGCGTGGACGAAGGCGAACGTCGCCCGGCGATGTTGTGGATCCACGGTGGCGGGCATGTCGGTGGCATTGTCAATGTCTATGATTCGGCGAACGCGCGGGTTGCCAATGAACTGGACATGGTGGTCATTGCACCGGCGTACCGCAAGGCGCCACGGCACAGGTTCCCGGCTGATTTTGATGATTGCTACGCGACGTTGCGCTGGATGCAAGACAATGCAGCAGAACTCGGAATTGACCCCGACCGCATTGCTGTGTGCGGGGATAGCGACGGTGGCGGTTTAGCCGCAGGAATTGTCCAGCGCGCAATTGATGAGGGCCATCCCGTTGCCTTCCAAGGCCTGGTCTATCCGATGCTGGATCACCGCACGGAGCTCAAAGTTGAAGCCATGGATGATGCCGTGGGACCACACGCGCGTGGAAAGTTTATCTGGTCAGATGGGCTGAACAAAGCAGATTGGAAGATGTATCTCGGCCCAGACCACCTTGATGCGGAGCTGCCAGAATATGCCTCACCGTTTTACCGCGAAGGCTTCACCGGAATGCCACCAACCTGGACTGGCGTGGGCAGCTTGGACCTGTTCTTTGATGAATCACAAGAATTTGCCGAGCGGCTTGAATCAGCCGGTATAGACGTAGACTTCGTTGTTTATGAAGGCGCGTTCCACGGCTTTGAACATATTGTTCCGGAGGCTCTGACCACAAAGAAACGCCACGCTGACCTCATCGAGGCCATGCGCGGCGTGCTATTGAAATAGATACTGGAACTTCTGGTTAGAACTTGGAGAAGCGCTTGGTCAGCATTTCTTCGAGTCCCTTCCACGCTTCAGCGTGGTCGTTGAAAGGCTTGGATGGAACATAGCCAGCGGTCTCAGTAGAACCGAGCATGTAGCCTAAGTAGTCCTGGAAGCGTGGGTTTGCCAACATGAATGAGTTGATGGAGTCGTCTCCTGCCCAGTCGGCTGCATCCGCGCAGACTTCGTAGCAGCGGCTCATTTGATCAGTATCAACAGCCTCTGGGCCCTTGGTGATGTCACGGGCAATACCGTTGAAGGAGTACTGGTTATCTGGGTGCACGGTGAATTCCAACTCGCCTGCATTCGCGGCAGTTACCAGGTCTTCCCAGGTGGTAACCCGTGCCATGTCGTGATCGTCATTTTCCATCATCCAGCGCAGAAGCTGTTTGGAGGATGGGAAGGTGTAAATCTCGCCCCACTTACCCAAGAACACAGGGGACTCACCCAGGTAGGTGCGCAGCGTGTATACAGAGCGGGAATCTACGGTGATCTTTACCGGGTCGATGCCGGCTGCAGCCCAGACGGAGCCATCATATGGATCAGCGGCTTCTTTTTGTTCCTTGCGCTGTTCTTCTTGCTTCTTCTTCTTTTCCTCAGCTGCCTGCTTTGCTGCAGAAATCTTGGAAGCGCTCGCGGTGACAGTTGTTTCATCCAGTTCATTGGATGGCACGATACGAACCTGGTCATCAAGGTCTTCGATAACACCCTGCCAGTTGGACAAGATGACGCGCCCGATAGCGGTCCATTCCTGCAGTCCCTGGTCGCCAGAGAAGTGGTCGAGGCCGCGGGAAGCATTGCGCAGAATGGAGTGGCTGGCAAAGAAGATGCTGGTGTGCTGGGAGCCAGTTACCGAAGCGATAACTTCAGCCATCTCAAAGTTGCGGGCAACCGCGGAGATGTTCTCGTGGCTGGGGCGTCCAGCTAGGTTCTCAGGTACCCCGATGAGGTCGTAGACATCACGCTTGTCTGGGCTGACGCGGTGCGCAGCACCCTTATTGAACTCTTCCCACTCCGGATGATCAATCAGGTCGTGGCGTTCATTGGACTCGATAAAGGTTAAGAGCTCGGCCTCGGTGCGGAACCCCAAGACGGAATCATCATCACCAAGAAGGGCCTGCCACTCCGTACCCTGCTGGCGCCATTTCGGTGCCCAGAGGGTGTAAAAGTCGCCTTCAGTTAAAGAAATTCTAATTGGAACAATCGCGCGTGAGCTCATGGCCGACAATTCTACCCAAACCCTATGCAGTCGGACGCCAGAAGCCCTTGAATTCCATACCCATGTTGGAGGTCCTCAAAGGATTAACTTGAACCGGATCCCCGGCTTCCACAATCTGACCGTCACCGGCATACATGGCAACGTGTCCGTTCCAGACCACCAAATCGCCCTTAACTAGTTGATCAGCCGATACTTGTTGGCCCACGGTTTGCTGTTCCGCCAAACGCGGGAGTTCCACGCCTGCTTCACGGTAGGCATATTGCGTAAGACCTGAGCAATCAAAGCCATTGGGCGAGGTCCCGCCCCAAGCATAGGGTGTTCCCACCATCGACAACGCGGTATCAACTGCCTTCGCGCCAGCCGCAGAACCGTCAGACGAACCAGACGCGGAAGACGACGATAGGGAAGGGGCTGGCTCTTCCAAAGACATTGTTGTCACCCCAGCTTCTTTGGTGCTGGCGGTGGACTGCCCGGCCGGTGCGAGCGCCGCTTGCTGTGGTGTGGCTTCTAGTGAATTCAAAGATGCCTTACCGCCATCGACGGTCGAAGAAACGGTGCGAGAAGCAATCTCCACCAGCGGTGCGGCAATCGAGCCAAGCTCATTCACCAACTGCCCCGCACGAGAAAGCGCGCGTCCCAGATATTCCATCGCTAAAGCGCGCAGTGCGGTCTCTGCGGCTAGGCGTGCTGCCGGATTGGGCACCAACAAACCCAGCGCGATCGGCACAGCACGGGTACCAAGTTCCATGACTAAGCCGATGAGGTCACGCGCGCAGTTGCCAATCAGCCCGGCGGCTTGTGAAGCAACCTCACGGATTGTTCCTTGGTCTTTTTCTAGAACCCCGACCGCATCAAGGATCTGGGAAGGATCGGCACCAGCAATCTGCGCCAGCGGCTGCACAGCAGAGATATCAGGTGCATTAACGAGCTTGAACTGTGGCAGTTCCGGTGGCTTGAGCTGAGAGACTTTAGAGATTGCTTCCATAATGATCTGCATGACTAACTCACCTGAAATCCATTGAATGCTTGGCCTGCTGCGTTATCGGTCGCCTCAGCGGCATCGGCAAGTGCAAAGCCTGCGCGCGCAATGTGTGCCGTATCTGCGTGAAGCTGTTCTGAGCGCGCCGTGAGGTTGGCCATTGCTTGATTGAGAATGGTTACAAAGTCCGCGACCGTGGGATCTTCTGGCATTGCAGCGTGTTCAGGAGCATGGAACTGCGAGGCCTCATCCAGGTCGCGGGAAAGGGAACGAGTGTGTTCTGGGTCGACTTCAAAAGTGCTAAGCGGGCTCATACTCAATTAAGACTGCGCAAATATAAGAATGGTTCCGTAGATGATTTACGATGTAGCTTATGGACATCCACGTAGTAGACCATCCCCTTGCAACCTCCCGCCTAACTTTGATGCGCGATGAGCGCAGCGACAACGCTTCCTTCCGTGCAGCATTGGCCGATTTGGGTGCGATGTTGGTGTACGAAGCATCCCGCGACCTACCCGTTGAGCACTTCGAATGCAAGACCCCTGTTGCTGTCGCTGACGGCACCCGTTTGCTGGACCCGCCAATCATTGTGCCGATTATTCGCGCTGGCTTGGGCATGATTGACCCAGCTTTGTCGATGATTCCTGATGCACAGGTTGGATTCATCGGCATGGCTCGCAATGAGGAAACTCACGAGCCAGTTCCTTATTTGGAAGCGCTGCCAGAAGATTTGAGCGGTCGCACCGTATTCCTAGTGGACCCAATGTTGGCTACCGGTGGTTCTTTGCTGCACTCGTTGAAGCTGCTGGTTGACCGCGGCGCAACCGACATTGTTGCCATTTGCTTGATTTCCGCACAGCCTGGCGTTGACGCTTTGGCTGAGTCCGGATACCCGGTTCGTCTGGTCACCGCATGTGTTGACCCGGCACTTGATGAAAACGCCTACATCATTCCAGGCCTTGGTGATGCTGGTGACCGCCTGTACGGTCCACGCAACATCGACCTGTAACCCTGTAAGCCCTGTAAGCCTTCATAAGTGTGACAATAAAAACGTGGAAAGATTTCTAGAGCTCGATTAAGCTCACAGACGTCAGAGATTCGGGGGAATCGCTGGCGTCTTTTTTTCATATTTAATTGAAGTATTCAAAATGCTGAATACCCACTATTTGGCACGGCATACCTTGGGGGTGAGGTCCATGGCCGTAAGCGTTGAGCGCTTGCTATGGGCAAGTTATGGATTTACGTTTGCGCAGAATCTCAAGAGGATTCGACGTATTCGGGGAATTACGCAGCAAGTTCTGGCAGAGATTTCGGGGCTGTCACGAACACAAGTCTGCAATCTAGAACGCAATGAAAACAACTCGGGGACTAGCGCAGACCCAGCGTTATCAACGGTGTACAAACTAGCTTTGGCGCTGGAAGTACCGCCATCACTATTGCTGCCAGAGTCAGGTGAGAATGTCAGTTCTATCTGTACAACCACCGGCACACGCGCAGCGTTGATGCGAATTCAAGCAGGCAAAGCAGGTGATGGAGAAGGAGAAATCGAATCCCATTTGGCTGCGCATCTTGAAGGCCTTGAGCCATTTTCGCGGGAATACACCGATCATAAACGTGGTGAGGTGAAAGCGAAGAAGACCAAAGGCGTCAGGAGAGCTATCAATAAAACCGCGTGATGGTGCCGAATAGGGGATACTAAGCCGTCTTAAATTCCTTGAAAAACACTGGCTGGCGCCACATACAGCATGTTCAATTTATGAACCGCACTGTCTAGTTGTAGAATTGCGCAGAGAAGAAGAAATCTTCTGCCCACCACATTCATGGGCGCCGTGAGTATCAAGGAGAGTCTGACTATGACGCAGCCGACCGTTTCGGAATTCGTCAATGACTGGTTTGATTCTCACCGTGCAGAAATAGTCGGTTGGCGTCGTCATATTCACAGCCATCCGGAGCCATCCAACCAAGAGTTCGAAACCACCAATTATTTGGCCAAGATTTTGGCCGAGTATGGGTTGGACGCGCAGCGTTTCCCAGAAACCGGTCTGATGGTGGACATTGGTCCGGACACTGAGGAAGGCCGGATTGCCTTCCGCGCGGATATTGACGCCCTTCCGGTCCAAGAAGTCACTGGTCTGGAATTTAGCTCCAAGACCCCAGGTGTTTCGCATTCTTGTGGCCATGATGTTCACACCACCATCGCTTTGGGCTTAGCCTGCGCGATTGCGGATTACCACCGTGAATTCCCACTCAGCATTGGCGTGCGCGTGATTTTCCAACCAGCGGAAGAAGTCTGGGTTGGGGGCGCAACTGATGTCATTGATTGGGGTGCTCTCAACGGCGTGCACTCGATTTATGCAGTGCACGTTGAGCCGAAGCTGCGCGTGGGGCGCATCGGACTGCGTGCCGGTGCCATTACTTCTGCGACCGACGTTATTGAACTAGATATCAAAGGCCCCGGCGGGCATACCTCCCGCCCGCATCTGTCGGCTGACGTTATTTACGCAATGGGCAAGGTTGTCACTGAACTACCTGCACTCTTGTCACGCCGGGTCGATCCCCGCACGGGCACCGTGCTGGTCTTCGGCACTATCAACTCAGGCTACGCACCGAATGCGATGCCACAGACGGGCTCCTTATCGGGTACTTTGCGCACTGCCGATATTGGTATTTGGCGTGATATCTCCGGGATCTTCCAAGAAATGGTTGAGCAAGTTCTGGCACCAACGGGTGTCACACATGAGCTGACCTACCACCGCGGTGTGCCGCCGGTGCTCAATGACGATGTTGCGACGGCGCTGATTGCATCGGCAGCCAAAGCAATTGACCCGCAATCAATTGTTCAAGCACCGCAGTCTTCCGGCGGCGAAGATTTCTCCTGGTACCTCGAACACGTGCCAGGCTCCATGGTGCGTCTGGGCTGCTGGTCTGGTGACGGCGATATGAATGACCTGCACCAGGGCGACTTGCTGGTGGATGAACGCGCGATTGGTGTTGGCGTGAAGTTGTTTGGCTCTGTGGTCAATCAGTTTGAATCAACTATTGAGGCAGAAGCACGCAAATCCTAGGACCGTAATCTGGCCCTCACATGGGTTTAAATTCTAGGGGTAGCACAACGGTTGACCTGGCTAAGAACTTTTAACCTTTAACAGTTAGACTCTAAGGGAATAAATCCCCATGACTTTAAAGGAGTCGGTTCGACATGGCTGAGCACCAAAAGCGCATTGTTATTATCGGCGGTGGCCCAGGCGGTTACGAAGCAGCACAGGCCGGCGCCAAGTATGGCGCAGATATTACCGTCATTGAAGACCAAGGCATGGGCGGTGCCAGTATTTTGTTGGACTGCGTGCCTTCAAAGTCTTTTATCGCTGGTGCAAACATTAAGACAGACCTTCGCCGTGCTGATGACATGGGCCTTAATGAAGGTATTGGCAAGACTGAGCTAGCGCTGCAGGCTCTCAATGAGCGTGTTACTGCGCTGGCGAACCACCAGTCTGATGACGTTCGCGCGCGAACTGAAGAGCTTGGTGTTCGTATTATTAATGGTCGCGGCCGCTTTGATAAGGACCAGACTCCGGCAATCAGTGGTGGGCACAAGGTTACTGTTACCCACAATGAGGATGGCCGCGAAGAGGTTCTGGACGCAGACCTCATTCTGATTGCTACTGGCGCAACCCCACGCGTGCTGCCGGGCGCAAAGCCTGACGGTGAGCGTATTTTGAACTGGCAGCAGGTCTACGACATTACTGAGCTGCCTGAACACCTCATTGTTGTTGGTTCCGGTGTGACCGGTGCTGAGTTCGTCTCGGCTTTCGCTGAGCTGGGCGTTAAGGTCACCATGGTTGCTTCCCGTGACCGCATTTTGCCTCACGATGACGCCGATGCCGCTGACGTGTTGGAGCAGGTTCTGGCTGAGCGTGGCGTTGAGTTGGAGAAGAACTGCCGCGTGGATACCGTCACCCGCACTGAGGATGGCGGCGTGGTTGTAAAGACCACCGACGGCCGTGAGATCTTCGGCTCCCACGCATTGATGTCTATTGGTTCGGTTCCTTCCACCGCTGACCTTGGTTTGGAGAACATTGGTGTGGAAACCGCACCGTCTGGCCACATCAAGGTTGACCGTGTTTCCCGCACCAACATTCCTGGCATTTACGCTGCTGGTGACTGTTCTGACCTGTTCCCATTGGCTTCGGTTGCTGCGATGCAGGGCCGCATTGCGATGTACCACTCTTTGGGTGAGGGTGTTTCCCCGCTGCGCTTGAAGACTGTTGCTACTGCGGTGTTTACCCGCCCTGAGATTGCTGCGGTTGGTTTCACTCAGAAAGACATTGAGGCCGGCGAAGTTGCTGCGCGCACCATCATGATGCCGCTGTCCACCAACCCTCGTGCGAAGATGCGATCCCTGCGCCACGGTTTTGTGAAGCTGTTCTGCCGCGCGACTTCTGGCCGCATTATCGGTGGCGTCATCGTCGCCCCAACCGCTTCTGAGCTCATTCTTCCAATCGCGGTCGCGGTTACCAACCAGCTGACCGTGAACCAGCTTGCTGATTCCATGGCTGTGTACCCATCCCTGTCCGGCACCATCACCGAGGCCGCCCGCCGCCTGGTTGCCCACGACGACCTGGAGTAACTACACCTCGGCTCAGCCGAACACGACGAAGCCTCAGCCTTCACCCACAACAATCGCACGTTGGTGGGAGAAGTGCTGAGGCTTTTTGAATTGGGAAAGCCCCAGCGTGGAAAAGGAAATAGAAACTCACGCTGGGGCACCGGGCTGCAAACCAGCCCATCCGAGCGCCGATACTCGAATTATTGGTGTACGCAACCAGAGCCGTCACCACACGGGGAAGAGGAACCACCTACTAACCTCTGGCTGCGTACGAAAAGAATCATCTCAAACCCACCGGACATCACTGCCCAGCGTTTCGCCTGAGTGTTCTATTTTCAATTACAGACCGAGTTTATCGGCTGCGTACTCGGCTTCTTCTCGGGTGTAGTCTTCCTGGTCAACCAAGTAGTTGAGAAGTTCTGCACGGGTTGGGGCATTGTTTAGCGTGTATACGCGAGCTTCACGAAGAGCTTGCTCTTTCCAAGTATTTTCTGGAAGTTGAGCGAAGGCGTAGTCGAGCTGTGGACGAGTAAAACCTTGGCTAGTGAAATTCGGGGAAAGCATGAAGTACAAGTTTTCTCTGGAAATAGGTGAGAATACCTCGAGTTTTGCATTTACTTCCTCGACAGCTTCTTCGTTCCAGTCAACGACGACATTGTGTACTGCGTAGAATGCTTCGGCATCCGTGAATCCACCGATGCCGATGAACACTCCCAAGTCCAATGTGCTGGTCAGCCACGAGAACAAGCTTTGCTTAGAGCGTCCGTTATTTCCGTCAATTTCACGCTGGGCAGCAGTTAGCGATTCCGCTTCCCAATCCACATCAGCATGGTCCAAAGCAAACTTGGCCTGTTCTTCAGTGAATCCATCTTCTTCAGTCATTTCCTTGAAAATGAGCGAGTAGGAGATTCCACCGCGGCTCAGGTAGGACTCAGCCTTCTGAACAGCTCCGCGGTACTTAGCTGGTACTTCCTTCTTTGGCTCCACGACTGGGGAAGTTTCCGTTGGCTCAACTGGTTGTTCCTCTAAAGTCGGTACTGGCTTCGGTGCCTTCGACGTTGAAGATACTTCTGGTTTTGATGCCTTGGAGGTTGTGGTTGGTGCTGCGGATGTTGGTTCTTCGGTTGGTTCAGCTGGTTTGGCTTAGGTTGTCGAAGGTGCTGGCTTTGCGGAAGTGGTCGTTGCCTTGGTGCTGGTTGGCTTCGGCTTTGGGGCCTTGGAGGTTGAAGTTTCCTCAGGCTTTGGAGCCTTAGATGTAGAGGTTACTTCAGGCTTTGGGGCCTTCGAAGTGGTCGACTCAACTACTGGAGCTTTGGAAGTCGTAGTAGGAGCAGTGGTCTGCTCGGTCGTGGTGGCAGCAGGGGTGCTGGTGACTTCGGTGTTAACCGGGATGGAATCAGCGTTGTCACATGCGACCAGCAGAGGGGTACCAACCGTGAGTGCAGTGATCAGGGAAAGGGTGGATTTCTTTAGCCCAAAGATGCGGCCGTTCGCGGTGGAACGGCCTGCGCCGTTATCAGGGGTAGGCACAGAGACTTTCATCAATATTCCTTTATGAATGAAGTTAGAAATAGGGAAGGCTCCAACAACTTAGTTGCGGAGCCAAAGTAGATACTACTGATAGATATAAAACCATGAGCATTGTATTCAGGTGATTGACGCCTCACCTAAACTGGTTCTGCGCTGGGAGCTTAAAGCCGAGTCGATTTCGGTGTGGATTACAGTCCGACGGCTGTGACAGCTTGCTGGGCTTGCTCCTGGGTGAACTGCTCGCCGTACTCGGAAGTGAGCTGGTTGAGCAGTTCCGTGCCAGACATTGGCATGAGTTCTTGGTAGCTTTCGGCGGCTTCGATTGCCTCGGCGTTCCAGTCGGCATCGACGGTATCTACTGCGTACTGGGCTTGTTCCGCAGTGAACTCTTCACCGTATTCAGAAGTCAGTTGCTTGTACAGGCCAGCGTAGGAGAAGTGGCTGAACTCCAAGTAGTTCTCCGCAGACTCCAGTGCTTCCTGGTTCCAGTCCACAGCCACATTGTCCATTGCGTACTGGGCGGCCTCCGCTGGGTAAGCCTCGCCGTACTCGGAAGTGAGCTGGTCATACAGGCCCTGGTAGGAGAAAGAGCTGAAGTCCAGGTAGTTCTCGGCAGATCGGAGGGCATTCTTGAATTCTGTGGACACGCCGTCATCGGCAGGCACTGCATCGATAGCTGCCTCGTTGGCCTCGTCCGTACCGGAAACGGAATCGGAATCAGAGTCCTCAAGGCTGGCAAACTCCGCACCTGAATTGGTGTCAGCGTCTGCTTCGGCTTCAGCGATCACGCTGTCATTGTCGTCGGAGTCCGCGGTAGTCACAGCGTCATCGTCATCATTGCCGGTAAAAGCATTGAAGAGGACAACGGCAGCCAATGCACCGACACCCCACTTGAGGAAGCCGCGCTTTTTCTTGTTCGGCTTCTCAGCAACAGACGCCTTGTACTCGCCGTAGCTTTGAGTCTGTGGGTCCGGGGAGCCTTGTGGGGTTTGGCCGTAGGGGTTGGGTTGTGGGCCAGTCATGGTCATCATCCTTTGCATGAGTGATAGGAGGGGGGAATTTTTATACCCATGCAGTGATTCATTGGGGGCGGTGGTTAGGGAAGCCACCAGTGCTTGGGTACGCCACTAATGATGGCAAAGGCAGTGGACACAGCTTTAAGGCAGCTAGAATGCGTGTACTAAGTATTCGAAAGTGCGCAGGTAGATGCCTATTACTGTGTTCTAGAATCGGTGTTGCTTCAAGCGGATTGGTGGTTAGGATGCAATTCCAAGGTCTTCGAGTGCGCGGTCAACCTGGTCCTCGGTGAAACGCCCAATAGTGTCTGAAGTCAACAGGTCTCGCAGATCTTCGGGAGTTAGATCAAGGCCTTCGTGTGTCCAGTAAGATTCCGCTGCCTCGAGAGCCTCGGCGTACCAATCAGCATCCACATTATCGGCGGCGTAACGTGCTTGCTCCGAGGCGTAATCATTGGCGGATGGTGAGCTGAGCTGGTGAATGAGCCCGTCATAGGAATAGTGGCTGTGGCGAATGTAGCTTTCTGCTGCTTCCAAAGCCTCAGCGTTCCAGTCGGCATCGATGTTGTTCAGTGCGTAGTCGGCAGCATCCTCCGTGTAGACCTCGCCATACTCATTGACTAGCTCTTCACGCAACTGAGATTCGGAGTAGTGCGAAACATCTAGTTTCTCCCGTGCGTATGCAAGCGCAGCTTCACCATCGGAAGAAGCGCCCATATTGTTGATGTTGTCATTAACCTCATCAACAATTCCTGAGGCACCATCGTTGATGTTGTCTTCCACCGTGGCGTCCTGAGTGAGGCTAAAACCAAAGGCGCCGGCAATGACTATAACCATGGCGGACACAGCGATCAGGCGGTTGCGGTTAGATTTCTTCTTCCGCTGCTTTAGCTCGTGTTCCTCAGCCTTGCGGTCGGAGGCAAAGACTTGATTCTGCTTAACTGACTGCTGGTACTCAGCATAGCTATGCGTTGGATAGTCATCATGAGATGAGTATTGGTTGCCATAATTCGGGTACTGCCCTGAGTTGTCACCGGGGTTGTGGCCAGCCATTGGGTTCCTCCGAAAGATAAGCGTGCAAGCGTCTAAGCAGTGATTCTACTGAACTTGGCGGGAATTGGAACCGTTAGGCGACATCAAATGGAGTATCAGAGGTGGTGTTGAGGTCAAGCGCATGCTCACGGCCGGCCTGTGGGAAAGCGCGCTGCGGGCAGGCCTCACGTGGACAGATAGTGCAGCCCGGGCCAATGGGAGTCGCCGAAGCAGGCGACAGGTTGAGTGCGTCGGAGTAGATGAGTTGGTCCGCTTGGGAGATATTGCAGCCCAGTCCCACGGCAAATTCTTTCCGCGGGGTGCCAAAGGATTTCACCTGGCCCTGCACGTGCCGCGCAATCCACATGTAGGTATGGCCATCCGGCATGGTGGCCACCTGGCGAGTAATGCGGTTGGGTGTTTCAAACGCACGGTGAATTGCCCACAGCGGGCAGGAGCCGCCGGTGCGGGAGAAGTGGAAGGATGTTGCGGATTGGCGCTTGGAAATATTGCCAGCGCGGTCGGTGCGGATGAACACAAAGGGAACACCGCGCGCGCCGGGGCGTTGCAGGGTGGTCAGCCGTTGCGCGGTGGTTTCAAAGCCGGTGCCAAAGATAGACGCAATGCGGTCGATGTCATAGCGGGTGTTCTCAGCTGTTTCGAGAAAATCCGTATAGGGAAGAGTAACGGCCGCGGCGAAGTACTGTGCCAAGCCATAGCGCCCGGTGTGCTGGGCAAGACCTTCGGGGAGTTCGTGGACTAGATTGTCCAAAACTTCCGGGTAGGCCAGCAAGCAATACTGCATGGCTAACTGGAAGGTCAGCTGGGCATCGGAAAGCCCTGCGCGCAATGAAAGCTCACGCGAAGAAGCCTCATAGATACGGCGCTCGGTCTGACTGGAACGGCCAAAGCGAACGTGAACATCAAACTCGCGGTCCAACAGATTAGCCAAGTGATTAAGGCGCAGAATCTTATCGCCCAACTTGGCGGCAAGCTCCTCAGCGAGGACATCAAGCTCATGGATGTAATTGTGCGACTCAAAGAAATACTTCTGCACCATGTCCAATGGTGAGGGAGTGGCCTCTACGGGATTGGATTGCGCGATGGAGACCAGCTTGGGCATCAGCTCCGGGAAGCGAGACGCCAAATCATGCAACGTGTCATCTTCCGTGGTGGGAAATAGTGAGCGCAGCTCATTGACCACGCGGAGATCGCGGTCTGCGGAAAAGTACGTGGTGTCCACGTTGAAGGCTTCGGATAACTGGATGAGCACCGTGACGGTGAGGGGGCGCTGGTCGTTTTCCAACTGGTTGAGGTAGCTGGTGGAAAGGTTCAGCTGCTTCGCCATCTCAACTTGGGTCAGCCCGTAGGTCTTTCGCAGTGCGTGGATCCTTGCCCCCGCGAAATGCTTGCTCATCATTCACCTTCCTTTGAAACCTGGGATGAACTGCAAGTTATGCAGATTACGCAGATTTCACTAATTAATGCCACATTATTACACAAACTCCACCTGTGGCGCAGGACATTGGATGATACCTACTGTGATGGGTAACGCAATTGTTGGATGTGTTTAAGAAAAGGACTTGTTGAAAAGAACATGATTGAGCATTCAGTACGTACCCATAAGTCTGCTGAAGACTTCCCATATGAGGAGCACTTGGCGTACAAAATCGCGCAGGTCGCAGCTGACCCGGTTGAAGTTGGTCAAGAAACCAAAGACATGATTATCAACCGCATCATTGATAATGCCTCTGTCGCTGTTGCTTCTGTTATCCGCCGCCCGGTGACCTCCGCCCGCGTTATCGCACAGGGCCACAAGGTTGAAGAAGGTGGCGCAACCGTCTTCGGTATTGACGGTAACTACTCTGCGGAATGGGCGGCTCTTGCCAACGGCACGGCCGTGCGTGAGTTGGACTTCCATGACACCTTCCTGGCTGCAGAATACTCACACCCAGGCGATAACATCCCGCCGATTCTCGCCGTGGCGCAGCACAAGGGCCTTGATGGCAAGGCATTGTTGCGAGGCATTGCCACCGGCTATGAAATTCAGGTCAACTTGGTTAAGGGCATTTGCCTGCACGAGTGGAAGATTGACCACGTCGCGCACCTTGGCCCATCGGTCGCAGCAGGCCTGGGCACCATGCTGGAGCTGGATACAGACACCATTTACCAGGCGATTGGCCAGGCGCTGCACACCACCACCGCTACGCGCCAGTCCCGCAAGGGCTTGATTTCCTCGTGGAAGGCCTACGCCCCAGCTTTTGCCGGCAAGATGGCCATTGAGGCAGTAGACCGTGCCCTTCGCGGCGAGGGCGCACCGGCGCCAATCTGGGAAGGCGAAGACGGCTTCATCGCCTGGATGCTGCATTCCCCAGAACGCACCTACACCGTGCCGCTGCCAGAAGCAGGTGAAGAAAAGCGCGCTATTTTGGATACCTACACCAAGGAACACTCCGCGGAATACCAGTCCCAGGCGCCAATTGACCTGGCACGCCGCATGAAATCCACCCTGGAAGACAAGGCGCTGTCCACCGCGGATGTTGAATCCATCGTGCTGCACACCTCGCACCACACCCACTACGTCATCGGTACCGGCGCGAATGACCCGCAGAAGATGGACCCGAATGCATCGCGCGAAACCCTGGACCACTCCATCATGTACATCTTCGCCGTAGCGCTGGAAGACGGCACCTGGCACCACGTGGATTCCTACGCACCGGAGCGCGCCAACCGCCCCGAGACCGTTGAACTGTGGCACAAGGTTTCCACCGTGGAAGATGCGGAGTGGACCCGCCGCTACCACTCCCATGACCCGAATGAGAAGGCTTTTGGTGCCAAGGCAGTCATCACGTTCAAAGATGGCACGGTCCTCGAAGATGAAATGGCAGTGGCCGATGCCCACCCATTCGGTACACGCCCCTTCGCGCGTGAGCAGTACATTGCCAAGTTCCGCACCCTGGCTGAGGGTCTGGTGTCTAGGGAAGAACAAGACCGCTTCCTCGCTGCCGCAGAAAATGTAGAAAACCTTGATGACCTGCGTGAGCTCAACGTCCGTTTGACGGATGAAGCTTTGGCACAGGCACCACAAACCCCAGGAGGGATTTTCTAAATGGCTGGATTGTTTGGCTCCACCACAACCAATGCTCAAAAGCGTGCGGCGTTTCGGGCATCGCTAGAAAGCTCCGAGCTGACCAAGCTGCCTGGTGCTTTCAACCCGCTAACCGCACGGCTTATCCAAGACATCGGTGGCTTCGACGGCGTCTACATCTCCGGTGCTGTGCTGGCCAATGACTTGGGGCTTCCAGACATCGGCTTGACCACGCTGACAGAGGTTGCACAGCGCTCCGGGCAGATCGCTCGGGTTACGGATTTGCCAGTGCTTGTCGATGCCGACACAGGCTTCGGTGAACCAATGTCCGCCGCGCGGACCATCGCCACGCTGGAAGATGCCGGCCTTGCCGGCTGCCACTTTGAAGACCAAGTGAACCCGAAGCGCTGCGGACACCTAGACGGCAAAGAAGTGGTGCCCACCGATTTGATGGTGCGCCGTATCGCCGCTGCCGTCAATGAACGCCGCGATGAGAACTTCATCATCTGTGCGCGCACTGATGCCGCGGGAATCCACGGCATTGATGAAGCCATCGAACGGGCCAAAGCCTATGCCGGTGCCGGTGCCGACATGATTTTCACTGAAGCCTTGTACACGGAAGAAGACTTTGAGAAATTCCGCGCCGCAGTTGATATCCCACTGCTCGCGAATATGACTGAGTTTGGCAAAACCAAGCTGCTCTCCGCACAGCAAATTCAAGACCTGGGCTACAACGCAGTCATCTGGCCGGTATCCACCTTCCGCGTAGCGATGGGCGCAACCGAGGAATTCCTCCGCGACATGCAGACCGATGGCCTGCAATCCGAGGAATGGCTCGAGCGCATGCAACACCGCTCCCGCCTGTACGAGCTAGTGCGCTATGAGGAATACAACGACTTTGACCAGTCCGTATTCACCTACTCCCAAGACTCCTACAAGCCCACTTTTTAAGGAGAACACCATGTCTGAAACCCCAGAAATCCGCAAAGGCCTCTACGGCGTTGTCGTTGATGAAACCTCTGTGTCCAAGGTTGTTCCGGAGACCAACTCTTTGACCTACCGTGGCTACCCAGTACAAGAATTGGCACGCTACTGCAGCTTCGAGGAAGTGGCCTACCTGCTGTGGAATGGACGACTACCAACGCAAGAATCCTTGATTCGTTTCTCTGCTCGTGAAAAGGCACTGCGCCACCTAGACCGTCACCTCATCGACTTGATCATGTCCATGCCACTGTCGTGCCACCCGATGGACGTGCTGCGCACCGCGGTTTCCTTCATTGGTGCGCAGGATCCAGATGCCTACACTCGTGACTCTGAGCATGTGCGTCACTCCGCGCTGGAGCTCATGGCGAAGTTGCCAACGATTGTGGCCCTGGATATTCGCCGCCGTCAGGGCAAGAGCTACATTGAGCCATCCCGTAAGAAGGGCTTTGCCGAGAACTTCCTGTGGATGGTCTTCGGTGATGAAGAAGGTTCACCAGCCAACTCCCGCTCCAATATCGAGGCTTTTGATAAGTCTTTGATTCTCTACGCTGAGCACTCCTTCAACGCATCAACCTTCACCGGCCGTGTTGTTACTTCCACCATGTCTGATACTTACTCTGCAGTTGTCGCTGCTATCGGCGCTTTAAAGGGCCCACTGCACGGTGGTGCGAATGAGGCCGTCATGCACAACATGCTGGAAATTGATGACCCCTCCAAGGCGGAAGCTTGGGCGAAGGAAAAGCTCAACAACAAGGACTTGGTCATGGGCTTTGGTCACCGCGTGTACAAGAAGGGTGACTCCCGCGTTCCAACCATGGAAGCAGCGTTCAAGGAACTGGCTGAAGAACATGGTCAGACCAAGTGGGTAGAAATGTACGACATCTTGGCTAAGACTATGGAGGAAAACACCTCCATCAAGATCAAGCCCAACTTGGACTTCCCAGCTGGACCTGCCTACTACATCCTGGGCTTCCCAATAGAGTTCTTCACCCCAATCTTCGTTATGGCTCGCATTACCGGCTGGACCGCGCACATCGTGGAGCAAAATGAGAATAACTCTCTGATTCGTCCGCTATCCGCATACGTTGGCGAAGAACAGCGTTCTGTTCCTCCAAAGTCCTTCTAAAACGCGGCAATCGAAGGCGATGGAGACGACCTGGAACGAGAACTCTCCGCTAAGTAGGTAAAGAAACAATGCCGATTTAGCGAAGGCTGCTAATCCAGTGTTCACTCCCGATCAAAGTGGGGCAGAGTTGGCAAGAAATCGCCTCTAAAGAGTCAGAAGATTGTAAGACAATTTTAATAATCCGCTGCTTGAAGCCTCTGTGTTTCCTGGCAGCGGATTGCTTTTTTGCACTGGTCACAGATGTGATCACATCTGGAATTTGTGTACTGAGAATCCAATTTTGTGAAAATGTGTTGCGAATTCACCAATAGACGTATAGTTAAGGGCATCACCCTAAATGCGTCAGTGTTTAGGAGATGCTCTTATTCATCCCAGTCAACAAGATTGACACTCGTTGCCAACACCCCGGCGAGAAACTGGTGAAAAAGGATTATCCAGTTTTGCGAGTGTTGATTTCTTGTTGTCTCCATGAAAGGACACGCAATCGTGGTCGATTCCGCGCTTCCATCGTTCAAGAAGATTCTGGTCGCTAACCGCGGCGAGATTGCAGTTCGTGCATTCCGCGCCGCTTATGAGACCGGAGCTAAGACTGTTGCAATTTATCCTCGTGAGGACCGCAACTCCTTCCACCGCGCTTTCGCGGATGAAGCAGTTCGCATTGGTGTTGAGGGCCAGCCCGTCAAGGCTTACCTCAATATTGATGAAGTCATTCGCGCTGCAAAGAAGTCTGGTGCGGACGCTGTCTACCCCGGCTACGGTTTCCTCTCCGAGCGCGCAGAGCTAGCGCGTGCGTGTGAAGCTGAGGGCATCAAATTCATCGGCCCATCACCATCCACGCTGGACCTGACCGGTGATAAAGCAGCAGCAGTGGAAGCTGCAACTGCCGCTGGTCTGCCAACGTTGCATGACTCCAAGGCGTCCACTGATGTGGATGAGCTTTTTGAGGCATCGAAGGATTTTGAGTACCCAATGTTCGCCAAGGCTTTGGCCGGCGGCGGTGGACGCGGCATGCGTTTCATTGAAAATGAGAAAGAATTCAAGGAGCGCGTAGCTGAAGCTTCCCGTGAAGCAGAGGCTGCTTTCGGTGACGGCCGCGTCTACTTGGAGACCGCTGTTATCAAGCCGCAGCACATTGAGGTGCAGATTCTTGCGGATGGCAAGGGCAATGTCATGCACTTATTTGAGCGTGACTGCTCCGTACAGCGTCGCCACCAGAAGGTAGTGGAGATTGCTCCAGCGCCTTACCTGGATCCAGAATTGCGTGACCGCATCTGCCAGGATGCCGTGAACTTCTGTAAGCACATCAACTACGAAGGTGCTGGCACCGTTGAGTTCTTGGTTGATGAACGCGGCAACCACGTGTTCATTGAAATGAACCCACGCGTGCAGGTGGAGCACACCGTGACTGAGGAAGTCACGGGCATTGACATTGTGAAGTCACAGATGCAGATTGCTGCGGGCGCAACCCTGGAAGACTTGGGCCTGAGCCAGGAAGAAGTTCGCCTCAACGGTTTCGCACTGCAGTGCCGTATCACCACCGAAGATCCAAACAACGGTTTCCGCCCGGATACCGGCACCCTGACTGCGTACCGTTCGCCGGGTGGCGCAGGCGTTCGTCTGGACGGCGCTACCTCCGTCGGTGCGGAAATCTCACCTAACTTTGACTCCCTGCTGGTGAAGATGACCTGCCGTGGCAAGGACTTCCCACAGGCTGTGCAGCGTTCTCGCCGTGCACTGAAGGAATTCAACATCGCTGGTGTTGCTACCAACATTGGTTTCCTTCGTGCACTGCTGCGTGAGCCAGATTTCGTGAGCAAGCGCATTGACACCGGCTTCATCAACAACCACCCAGATTTGCTCAAGGCTCCTCCTGCATCCAATGAGCAGGACCGAATCCTGGAGTACCTGGCGGATGTCACGGTGAACCAGCCAAATGGCAAGCGCCCAACGGACCTGCGTCCATTCGATAAGCTGCCAAAGATTGACCGCCAGAATGTGAATCTGCCACGCGGTTCCCGCGACGATTTGCTGGAGCTGGGACCACAGGGCTTCGCGGAGAAGCTACGTAACCAGTCTGCTCTGGCAGTTACTGACACCACCTTCCGTGACGCACACCAGTCTTTGCTTGCAACCCGCGTGCGCGGTACCGCTTTGGTTACCGCAGCTGAGCACGTAGCGCGCCTGACCCCAGAGCTGTACTCCGTCGAGGCATGGGGCGGTGCAACCTATGACGTAGCTATGCGCTTCCTCTTTGAGGACCCTTGGCAGCGTCTGGACTTGCTACGTGAGGCAATGCCGAACGTGAACATTCAGATGTTGCTGCGTGGCCGCAACACCGTGGGTTACACCCCATACCCAGACAGCGTGTGCCGCGCATTCGTGCAGGAAGCGGCAAAGTCCGGCGTGGATGTATTCCGTATCTTCGATGCGCTCAATGACGTCTCCCAGATGCGTCCTGCAATTGAGGCAGTACTGGAAACCAACACCACAGTGGCTGAGGTTGCCATGGCATACTCCGGCAACTTGAGCGATCCGAATGAAAAGCTCTACACGCTGGATTACTACCTCAACCTGGCGGAAGAGATTGTGAAGACCGGTGCCCACGTGCTGGCGATTAAGGACATGGCTGGTTTGCTGCGTCCAGAATCTGCCGCAACGTTGGTCACTGAGCTGCGCAAGAACTTTGATCTGCCAATTCACGTGCACACCCATGACACTGCGGGTGGCCAGTTGGCTACCTACTACGCGGCAGCCATGGCTGGTGCAGATGCTGTCGATGGCGCTTCGGCGCCACTGGCGGGCACCACCTCCCAGCCATCCTTGTCCGCCATCGTCGGTGCTTTCGCGAATACTTCCCGCGATACGAAGATTGACCTGGAAGCAATTTCCAACATGGAGCCTTACTGGGAAGCAGTGCGCCAGCTGTACGCGCCATTTGAAAACGGTATTCCTGGCCCAACGGGCCGTGTGTACAAGCATGAGATTCCTGGTGGTCAGCTTTCCAACCTGCGTGCGCAGGCATCCGCATTGGGCTTGGCAGACCGCTTCGAGGTCATCGAAGACAACTACGCTGCCGTTAATGAGATGCTGGGCCGCCCAACCAAGGTGACTCCATCCTCCAAGGTGGTTGGTGACTTGGCACTGCACCTGGTCGGTGCAGGTGTTGACCCGGCGGACTTTGAAGAGAACCCAACTAGGTACGACATCCCGGATTCGGTTATTGCCTTCCTCCGCGGTGAACTTGGTACTCCTCCTGGTGGCTGGCCACCGCTGCGTGACAAGATTTTGTCGGGCCGCACTGGTGAGCTCAAGCTCAGCGAGGTACCAGCAGAAGAAGCAGCGCACCTTGAATCCGAGGATTCTGCCGAGCGTCGCTCATCTCTGAACCGCCTGCTGTTCCCGAAGCAGTGGGATGAGTTCAATGAGTTCCGTCGCCACTACGGCAATACTGAAGCGTTGAATGATGCGGACTTCTTCTACGGCCTCAATGAGGGCGAAGAGCGCATTATCCACCTCTTCCCAGAAGGCTCCAACGACCGTGCTGATTTGAAGCAGATGGTTGTGCGTCTTGATGCTGTCGGTGAGCCAGATGAGAAGGGCATGCGCTCTGTCATCCTGAACGTCAACGGTCAGATTCGTCCACTCAAGGTCCGTGACCAGTCCGTAGAGTCCGTGACCGCCACCGTGGAAAAGGCTGACCCGAAGCAGGAAGGCCACGTGGCTGCTCCATTCTCCGGCGTTGTGAACCCAACCGTTCAAGCCGGTGATGAAGTCAAGGCAGGCGACCAGGTTGCTGTCATTGAAGCAATGAAAATGGAAGCATCCATCTCTGCAACCAAGGACGGCAAGATTGAGCGCGTTGCCATTGCACAGGCAACCAAGGTTGAAGGCGGCGACCTCATCGCAGTCATCAGCTAAGCCGTAGGCGGCGGGGGAGAGCTAAGAATTAGCGCTCCCTACGGCCTGCGCAGCGATGCCCTATACATCCCACAAGATGGGAAGTATAGGGCATTGTGCGTTTTATGCAGTAATTAGAAGTACTTGATCATCGCGCCTGGCGCAGCATTCGGGATATCAATATCGCTAAAGCCTGCTGCTTCATAAAGCTTGCGTGCACGTGGGTTTTCAGAATCTACCCACAAAGCAACAGCCGGTGCATCTTGCTGGCGGGCAAGCTCCACAACATTATCCAGCAGAATCTTGCCCAGGCCCTGTCCCGCGTAGCGGCGCTCAACGGCAATGCACAGCTCGGGGATTGATTCAGGATCAAACTCGGTGGCCCACAAGCTTTCATCATGTGGGTCAGCGTCTGGTGATTGTGGGCCCATGTAAGCCGCACCCTTTTCATCGCCAGTGAAGTAGCGCAACCAGGCGCCACCAGCAGGAACCTCAAAGTTGGAGAAGGCCAGCACGCCGCCATCTACCAGGGGAGACCAATCGCCCACGTAGCGCTGAACATCCGGAATATGTGATTCCGGGAGAGCTTCAGATTCATCCCCGAATACTGACGTGAGGTAGAGGAGACGCAGTAGGTAAGTGCGGTCTTCTTCTTGGGCAATGCGGACACGAAGTTGAGTGTCATTAACGTTGCTGAGATCCATGCCCCTGAGCATAATCAGGCTGCTGCTGTAATGACACCTAAAAATCAAAAACAAGCTTTACATCAGATAGTCGTTGTTTCATGCGCTGAGATTCCGCCAAGCGTGAATATAAATAAATGAAAATCGGTAGTTTCTTGAATTGAGCATATGTTTCGCGGCAGGAGACCATTTGTACGTGTCTGACATGCGGAAATGTGGCTTGTGGGATATCTATCCGCCTGGAAGGCTCTTAACAATCGATTGCCGGGTAGAAAATTTTATCCGATCTACCTGTGGTTATGTAAAGTTTATATTTTTTACGTTTCCGCTTAGATTATTCAAAATGGGGGTAATTCCACCCCTTAAGTATTTTCAGTTTCATGAAAACGGCTTGAAAACCCGGGCGGGAGGTTTACGATGAAGTGGCTGAAATGTGACCCACTGCTCTATCCGTTGACGGGAAGGGCGGAACACATTTGAGGCTTGTTTTATTGACTTCAATCGGAATGGATGAGGATGTTCAAATACATCATCAAAAAGACCGCGAGTTGGATCTTGGTGGTATTCCTGGCCACCAACATCGCATACTTGCTTGCGGCTTCGTTCCTCGACCCGAAATCTAATTACGCGGCTCGACGACCCCCAACTATCTGCTGATCAAATTGACCGAATTCTAACGCCGCTTAATTTAAGTGAAAATACTCCGCTGCTGGAGCGCTGGTGGAACTGGCTTTCAAGCATTCTCTTCCGCTGGGATTGGGGCAAGTCCCCAATTGGTGAAGAAGTAATTGACCAGATTGGCCATCGTGCCCTAGTCTCCGCGCAGCTGCTACTACTGGCCACCATCTTGTCCGTCATCATCGGCGTCGGACTTGGTGTCTACACGGCTTCCCGCCAATACAAGATGTCCGACCGTTTCTGGCAGTCCGCTTCCATCGTGACCATGAACGTTCACGTTGCGGTTGCATCGCTGTTGGTTGTTGCTGGTGGTCTTTGGATTAATGACATCGCTGGACGTCGCATTGTCTACGTCACCGGTGCATCAAGCCAAAACGTTCAAGGATTCTTTCCTGCGCTCATTGATACCGCTCAGCACCTGATTTTGCCGACCATCTCCTTGGTCATCATTTCTTACGCTGGCTACCACATGATGCAGCGAACTCTTCTACTGGACAACCTCAATGCTGACTACGTTCGTACCGCTCGTGCGAAGGGACTTACCCGCGGAAAAGCAATACGCAAGCACGCATTACGTACCTCCATCATTCCGGTGGCAACCTCGGTTGCATTCTCCGTTCCGGGCATTTTTACCGGCGCAATTATGACGGAACAGATCTTCGCCTGGAACGGAATGGGCCAGTACTTTATTGAAACCATCAGCCGTAATGACGTGCATGGCACAACTGCAGTGGCAGCATTCGGCGCAGTCATGGTGGCAATCTCAGCAGTACTTGCTGACATTGTTGTCGTGGCGCTGGATCCGAGAGTTCGGGTGAGCTAAATGGATGACAAGAAGAAAGCAACACAGTCGCGCTTTAGCGCACGCAAACCAGAGCGTGGCCAACGCCGTAACGATCTTGGCATTGACGCGGCATCCGAAAACCTTGCGCTCGGTCCACGCACCGGCACGGCAGACTTCACTCCAACCACGGAGCCAGGCGTTCCAAAGGCGCTGGGTCTTCCCACCGATGAGACTGAAGAGCTGGCATCATCCAGCTCAAGCTCGAGATTCAAAGGTACTTCCAAACTAAAGCTCTACACCCGCCGCTTCCTACGCAACCGCATGGCAGTGGTTGGCTTGCTCATCTTTATTCTCTTGGTCTTCTTCGCACTTTTCGGTGGAGTCTTTGCCAAGTGGTCATTTGATGACCCAGACTTCCTGAACTTGGCCACCGGCCCAAGCTCTGAACACTGGTTTGGTACTGATGATGCCGGAAATGACCTATATGCACAGACAGTGCACGGTCTTGGCCGAACTCTCATCATTGCGGTGTCGGTTACCGTTGCCACCACAATCTTGTCAGCGCTCATCGGCGCAGGCGCAGCCATCTACGGCGGCGCAGTGGAAAAGGTCATTTTGACCGTCATCCACTTCCTGCTGGCTATCCCAACCTTCTTGCTCATCGCACTGTTGGTTGCTGATACCGGTGGTGACTGGAAGATGCTGACATTCGTCCTCATCTTGTTCGGCTGGATGTATGCGGCCCGTGTCATTTGGTCACTCGCACTGAGTATTCGTGAAAACGACTACGTGCGTGCAGCGTCCTACATGGGTGTATCCAGGCCAAAGATTGTGGTTCGACACATCGTTCCAAACATTGGCTCGCTGCTGATTATCCAGTTCGCGCTGGGCTTGGTTTCCACGGTCATGTCAGAGACCGCCCTGTCCTTCTTGGGCCTGGGTGTGAAAATGCCAGACGTATCACTTGGTACCTTGCTGGCCGGTGGTGCGAGTGCACTGGAGTCTTCTCCATGGCGCTTCTACTTCCCTGCAGGTGTACTGACCATGCTGACCGTGTCCATGGCATACATTGCTGACGGTCTGCGCGATGCCCTTGACCCGAACTCGAATTCAGGAGGCAAAGCATGAGTTCTCCAATTTCTCAGACTCCATTGCTCTCAGTTCGCAACCTTGAAGTTGCATTCCCTTCAGAGGCAGGACGTGTCCATGCGGTGCGAGGTGTTGACTTTGACCTTATGCCAGGGCGCACGCTTGGCATTGTTGGTGAGTCCGGTTCAGGTAAATCAGTTACCTCCATGGCGATCATGGGACTTTTGCCCGAATACGCACGCATTACTGGTTCCGTAAAGCTTTTGGGCCAAGAGCTCATTGGCAAAATGGATAAGGAAATGTCGAAGATTCGCGGCAAAGAAATGTCGATGATCTTCCAGGATCCACTTTCCGCTTTGACCCCCGTATTTTCCATTGGTGACCAGTTGGTTGAAGCCATTCAGGTGCATGCCAATATCTCTAAGTCCAAGGCGGAGAAGAAGGCAATTGAGCTGCTGGATCTGGTGGGTATTCCAGAACCACACAAGCGCATCAAGAGCTTCCCACACGAGTTCTCTGGTGGTATGCGTCAGCGTGTGGTTATTGCCATCGCGATTGCGAATGACCCGCAGGTCATCATCGCCGATGAGCCAACCACCGCGTTGGACGTGACCATTCAGGCTCAGATTCTTGATGTTCTCAAGGTTGCGCAGCGGGAGACCGGTGCAGCAACCATCATGATTACCCACGACATGGGCGTGGTTGCAGGCACGGCTGACGATGTCATGGTGATGTATGCAGGCCGCCCAGTGGAATACGGAGATGTGTTCTCCACATTCCAGGAGCCCAAGATGCCATATACCGTTGGTCTGCTTGGTTCCACGCCCCGTGTGGACCAGGCGGAGGAGTCTCCTTTGATTCCTATTAAGGGCACACCACCGAAGCTCTTGGAGCCGAAGGCGGAATGCCCGTTCGCGGCACGTTGCCCGGTCGCCATTGCAGAATGCTTGACACTGGAACCACCTTTGATTCCTATCAGTGGGGATGAATCCCGCCGCGTTGCGTGTATCCGTTCCGAAGAAATCTCTCAGGGACGAATCAACGGCGAACCGATGTATCCGATTCCAGATTTCGCGCCGGATAAGTTTGAGGGCATTCCTTTTGACCAGCGTAGGGTCACCTTGGAGGTCAAGAGCCTCAACAAGGAGTTTCCGTTGATGAAGGGCTCAGTGCTCAAGCGTCGCGTGGGCACTGTCCATGCGGTAAAGAACGTGAGCTTCGATGTCCATGAAGGTGAGTGCTTCGCCATCGTGGGTGAGTCCGGCTCCGGCAAGACCACAACCTTGCTGGAAATCATGGAGCTGAATCCACCATCAGGTTCTAGCATCGTGCTCAACGGTGTAGATGCATCGAAGCTCAATAGCAGCAAGCGACGTCAGCTGCGAAGCGATATTCAGATGGTGTTCCAGGATCCCATGAGTTCCTTGAACCCGCGCATGACCATTCGCGAAATCATTGCGGAGCCGCTGCATTCGCTGGGCTACGACGGCAATATTGATGAACGCGTGGCCGAGCTTATGACGACAGTTGGTCTGGAATCTCACCAGATTGACCGTTTCCCGGGACACTTCTCTGGCGGTCAGCGCCAGCGCATTGGCCTGGCTCGTGCGCTTGCCACCAATCCTTCGCTGATTGTGTTGGACGAGCCGGTGTCCGCACTGGATGTGTCCATCCAGGCTGGCGTTATCAACCTGCTCCATGACCTCAAGCGCCGCCTGGGAATCTCCTTTGTCTTCGTCGCACACGACCTCTCTGTGGTCCGCCACCTTTCAGACAAGGTAGCCGTAATGTACAAGGGCGATTTCGTCGAGGTTGGAGATATCAAAGATGTCTTTGACAACCCGCAGCACCCATATACCAAGTCCCTGCTTTCAGCCATTCCGGTCCCAGACCCGACGGTTGAGCGTGACCGAAAACGGATTGCGTATCAACCGGCTGAAAGCACTACCTAAAACTGCACGTAAGTGCGATCAGAACAATTGAATATTCCAATTTCCCTTGTTGTGCCACGGCACGCTCCTTTGAAAAGAAAAGGTGTTCTCATGAAAATCTCATTCCGTAAGTCCGCAATCGCGGCAGTCACCGCATCCGCGCTGATCCTCTCCGGCTGTGCTGGTGGCGACTCCGGCTCCTCAGGTTCCGACTCCAGCGCTGATGGCGCATCCGCACCAGGCGAAGAGCTCGAGGTCTCCCTCGACGGTGCCTACAACGAACAAGACCGTGAATCCCTGGCCAAGGGCGGTGAGCTGACCCTGGCAATCTTAGAGATTTCTGAGCAGCAGAACCCATTCCAGGCTGACGGCACGCTCTACACCAACAACGTGTGGAAGTTCTACAACCCGCAGATGACCTTGTTCAACGGCAAGGGTGAGTTCGAGCCAAACAATGACTACCTGACAGATGTCACCGATGAAGTAGTTGATGGCAAGACCGTGGTCACCTACACCATTCACGAGGATGCCCAGTACAACGATGGCACCCCAATTGACTGGAAGTCCTTTGAGCACACCTGGAAGTACAGCAACGGTGAAGACGAAGAACTCAATGTCTCTTCCACCGATGGCTACGAGCTCATTGAATCCGTGACCCAGGGTGAGAACGAAAAGCAGGCAGTGGTCACCTTCAAGCAGGAGTACGCATGGTGGCAGGGGCTGTTCGGCTTCTTGTTGCCAACCCAAGTTGATTCGGCTGAGGTCTACAACGAAGGCTACATCAATGAGCTGCACCCAGAATGGGGCGCTGGGCCATACAAGGTGGACAACGTTGACTTCAACACCGGTACTGTTTCCTTCGTGCCGAATGAAAATTGGTGGGGTGATGAACCAAAGCTGGACCGCGTGACCTTCCGCCAGATGGAATCACAGGCTTCCATCAACGCCTTCAAGGCAGGCGAAGTTGATGCAACCGGTGTTGCTTCCAAGGATCGCCTGGCATCCGTTGAAGACATGGATGGCATTGAAATCCGCACTGCGATCCGTCCATCCAACATCTTGATCACCTTGAACAGTGAATCCCCACACCTGGGCGACATCAAGGTCCGTGAAGCCATCATGACTGGTATTGACCGTGCACAGCTGGCTACCATCCGCTTCAACGGAATTGGCTACGAAGAGGAACTTCCAGGCTCCTTCACCTTGTACCAGACCCAGGAGGGCTACGAGGACATCTTCGGTGAGCTGGTGCAGTTCGATGTTGAAAAGGCGAAGTCCTTGCTTGATGAGGCAGGATGGACCGAAGGTAGCAACGGCGTTCGTGAAAAGGACGGCGAGACCCTGACCTTGAACTACGTGCTACTGGGCGATGACCCTAACTCCCGTGCGAGTGCCAGCGCAACCCAAAAGATGATGCGGGACATCGGCGTTGACCTGCAGATCCAGGAACGTCCATCCTCGGACTTCTCTAAGGTCATCACGGAGCGCTCCTTCGACGTCTTCCCAATGGGCTTCACCTCGTCCGACCCATTCGGTGTCGCTTACTTCGGTCAGACGTACATGTCTGACTCTGAACTGAACCAGTCCGGTACCGGTACTGAAGAGCTCGATGCGAAAATCGAAGAACTGCAGCAAATCGGTGACGGCGATGAGCAGATCGCCCGCGCCAATGAGCTGGAGAAGGAAGCTCTAGGAACGTACGGCATTATGCCATTCGCCAACGGCCCAGACATGGTTGCCGTGGCTGACCCGAAGCTTGCCAACTACGGTGCGTACTCCTTGGCAACCGTTGGTGTTGAAGACATCGGATACATGGAGTAATCCCTGCCCTCACAGCAGTAGCGTGGTGTTTCACAGTCCCTAGCGCTAAGAAGCACCAGTAAGCCCCGCAGCATCATTTTTAGAATCGATGCCGCGGGGCTTTGTCGATTCAAACGCATTTAGCCGGGGATATCAGACAAGATTCACTTGCACTCCTGGTTGCGAGCAGTCTTTACGGAGCCAGCTGAGGTCATTGCGCGCGCTAATCTGGATGTGCCGTTTCAGGGACGGAGAACGCCAAGCTCCGTTGACTTGCGGTTTTGAAAAGGTCGCACCGTTTGGCAAGGGCAATCCTTGAGAAACCTTTTGGGATTATGCACTAATTCACTCATTTCATAGAAATATGCTTTGAAACACTTTAAGATTTTATGTCAGGTGTCCATGTCAGACATCTGATGTCTGTGCCCCTTAAGAAGAGGAATCAAGTGAAAAGAACCAAAGCAGCCTTGGCTTTGCCCGTTGCTCTATCCATGTCCTTTGCCCTCAACCCAATCGTGGCGTCCGCGCAGACGCTGCCTGAAGAAACTTCCGCTCAACCCTCTGCCGAAGTTGAGGCAGAAACAACTGCAGAAGTAACTGAACCCGAAGAAACCGGGGAAGAATCCGCCGAGTCTGGCGACGTAGTTGACGCAGTTGATGCTGCGCAAGCCGTTGCCGCCGTTGACGGCTTGGAAGTGCGGTTGGAAGTAACCAACCCGCGCCAAGATGGCCAGGCGTGGAAGGTCGGAGATGAAATCCGCTACAGCCTGGTGGTGGACAATGACACCGGCGTTGGCCGTGCGTTTGAAACCACTGGATCCAACCTGGATAACTGGCAGCCGTGCCGCTGGACCAACATGGCCAATGGTGGTGGGGAACTAGAGTGCAACACCTTGTCCCACGTTGTCACCGAAGAAGACCTGGAGGCAGGGAGCTTCACCCCGACCTTGGATGCGAGGTTGTTTGAAACCCCGGGCTATACCGGTGAGAACCAGGACTTGGATCAGATTGTGGGCGAGGAAGCCATCATCGCCCAGGCTGCACTGGACGTAGACATGGATGCTGAGGAGTCTGAAGACAGCTACGGTGTCGGCGATACCGTAGAAGCAACCCTGACTATCCGCAACATCAGCGATAATGATGTGATCAGTGAAGTTGCTTCGGAACAGGATGCTGCTGATTGCCAGAACCTGACTATCGCTGCGGGCGAAGAAGCTAATTGTGTTATCACCCATGAGGTGACCCAGGACGATGTTGAGCTTGGCTATGTGGAACTTGCAGCGGAAGTGTCGGCGCTGGTTGACGGCGAAGTCGTAGACATCGTCAGTGCAGATGCCAGGGTTGGCCTAAACACCTCGTGGGATGAGGCAACGGCGTTTGAGCACCCTGATGCATCGATAAGCATGGATGCGAAGATGAGCGCTGGGCAATTGATCATGGGCTTTGATTCTGAAAACAACATCCGCATCCCGGCGTTGGCCGTTGCCAGCAACGGTGACCTGCTGGCCTCCTATGACCGCCGCCCACTGGCTGGAGGTTTCAACGGCGGTGACTCACCGAATGCAAACTCCATCGTGCAGCGTCGCTCCAGCGATAATGGCGTGACCTGGGGTCCAGAAACTGTCATTTCCCAAGGCAAAGCCGGCGACGACAAGATCGGCTTTTCGGACCCGTCCTACGTGACTGATAAGAACACCGGACACATCTTCAATTTCCACGTCCAAAGCTTTGACTCCGGCGTGTTCCACAACAATCCTGCCTACACCTACAACGAGGACGGCAGCATTGATGAAAGCCACCGCAACACCATGAACCTTGGTATGGCTGTGTCGAAGGACAATGGCCGTACCTGGGAGAATCGCGTGATCACGGATGAGGTTTTGCGCGGGGCCGGCCATGACATGATGTCTGGTTTTGCCACCTCCGGTGCCGGTATCCAGATTGAACACGGCCCGCACGCGGGACGCTTGGTGCAGCAGTACGCATGGCGAATGAAGGATGAGTCCATCAGGGCAACATCGGTGTACTCCGATGATGGCGGTGAGACCTGGAACCTTGGTGAGTACGCGCCAGCGACTTCCGTTGATGGGGAAGAGCTTCGCTACGACGAGAACACCATCGCAGAGCTTTCCGATGGCTCCCTGCTCATGAGCTCACGCTCGAACAACGGCAAGCGCATCTTTGCTACCTCAACCAACGGTGGTCAGACCTGGGAGAACGCCTACTATGAGCCAGCATTCAATGCAGAGAGCAATCCTGGCTCTGGCTGGAATCCAGGCAACAACAATGCGGAGCTGATTCGCGCATTCCCGAACGCTGAGCCGGGCAGTGCTGAGTCGAAGGTTCTGCTGTACTCGTTCACTCAGGGCACAGACCGCACCTTGGGAACCATCGCCGCGTCCTGTGATGACGGCAAGACCTGGCCTGTTAAGCGCATTTTTGAAACCGGCCCATCGGGATACACCACCATGGCGGTTCAGGAAGACGGCTCCATTGGCCTGCTCTATGAGTCTACTTCTTTCAACGAAGTCTCATACCGAAACTTCAGCCTGGCGTGGCTGGATGGCAAACTCTGTGGCCTGGCAGAAAACGAGCAGGGCGGCGATGATGACGGCGATGACGCACAGCCGATTAGCTCAGGTAGCTCTAACTCTTCTTCCGGCGGTTCCATCGTCGCGGCGCTGACTGCGGCACTCGCAGGTGGCATCGTGGGGGTCATTGGCACCATCATGACGTACATTAATAACCCACGCGCTTTGATGCAGTTCCTGCGTTAAAGTTGCCGTTATAAGACATAAAAATGCTTCTCCCCGAATTCGGGGAGAAGCATTTGTTGTGTTAGCTCAGGCTACTTAATCTCAAGGATCGGGTTGCCCTTGTTGATCTGGGAGCCAGCCTCAACAGCCAAGTCGGAGACGATACCGGACTTGTGTGCTTTAACTGGGTTTTCCATCTTCATGGCTTCCAGGACGACAACAATTTCGCCTTCCTGGACTTCCTGGCCATTTTCAACATTGACCTTGATGACGGTGCCCTGCATTGGTGCAACAACGGAGTCACCGGAAACCGCAGCCTTTGCGCCGCCACCGCGACGCTTCTTGGACTTCTTACGTGGGGCAGCGCCGCCGCCAACCACCAGGTTGCCTGGCAGAGCGACCTCCACGCGGCGACCGTCAACTTCAACGACGTACTTCTGAGCTGGCAGCTCATCAGATTCTTCAGCTGCCTCAGCTGGATCGACAAAAGCAGGAAGTTCGTTCTTCCACTCTTCTTCTATCCACTTGGTGTAGACCTCAAAGTTGGAGCCGTCGCCGATGAATGCAGGATCAGCGGTGATTGCCTGGTGGAAAGGAATAACCGTTGGCAGACCTTCAACCTTGTACTCAGCCAGTGCGCGGCGGGAGCGCGCCAGAGCCTCGTCACGGGTCTCGCCCCAGACAATGAGCTTGCCCAGCATGGAGTCGAACTGACCGCCAATGACGGAACCCTCGCGCATACCGGAGTCAACGCGGACACCTGGGCCAGCTGGCTCATCGTAGCGAGTAACAGTGCCTGGTGCAGGCATGAAGCCAGCGGCAGCATCTTCACCGTTGATGCGGAACTCGAAAGCATGACCGCGTGGAGTTGGGTCTTCCTTGATACGCAGCTCCTGGCCCTCAGCAATGCGGAACTGCTCACGTACCAGGTCAAGACCAGTGGTCTCTTCGGTTACTGGGTGCTCAACCTGCAGACGGGTGTTGACCTCAAGGAAGGAGATGAGGCCGTCGGAGCCAACCAGGTACTCAACGGTGCCGGCACCGTAGTAGCCAGCCTCGCGGCAAATACGCTTTGCGGACTCGTGGATGGATGCACGCTGCTCATCAGTCAAGAATGGGGCAGGAGCTTCCTCAACCAGCTTCTGGAAACGACGCTGCAAGGAGCAGTCACGGGTACCAACAACGATGACGTTGCCGTGCTGGTCAGCCAGGACCTGCGCCTCAACGTGGCGTGCCTTGTCCAGGTAGCGCTCAACGAAGCACTCACCGCGACCGAAGGCAGTCACTGCCTCACGGGTTGCGGACTCGAAGAGCTCAGCAACCTCAGACTTTTCATAAGCAACCTTCATGCCGCGGCCACCGCCGCCGAAAGCTGCCTTGATGGCGATTGGCAGTCCGTGCTGGTCAGCGAATGCCTCAACCTCAGCTGCATCTGCAACTGGATCCTTGGTGCCAGGGGTCATTGGCGCTTCCGCGCGCTCAGCGATGTGGCGAGCGGTGACCTTGTCTCCCAAGTCAGCAATGGACTTTGGTGATGGGCCGATCCAGATGATGCCAGCGTCGATGACAGCCTGTGCGAACTCAGCGTTCTCAGACAAGAAACCATAACCAGGGTGGATGGCGTCCGCGCCGGACTTCTTCGCGGCGTCCAGAACCTTGTCAATGGCAAGGTAGGACTCTGCTGAAGTTTGACCGCCAAGGGCAAATGCTTCATCGGCAAGAGCGACGAATGGTGCATCTGCATCTGGTTCCGCATATACCGCAACCGATGCGATGTCGGCATCACGAGCTGCGCGAATAACGCGAACCGCGATTTCGCCGCGGTTGGCGATAAGAACCTTGGTGATCTTCTTGGATTCAACTGCCACGGCTATTAGACCTTCCTAAAAATTAATAAGTTTGAACTCTAGCTATTCTTACACACAGAAACATGAGAATACCGTCATATTTTGTTTTTTCGCAACAAACAATAGACAAAATGCCCGTACCAGCACAAACGTGTGAAGGTACGGGCGTGTCTTCAATTACATCTGGCTAATCCTCGGTGAATCTCCGAAACCGAATGTCTTCGAAACTAATCCGAGATGGCCCTAACTCGGATTAATTGGCGGACTTTTCAATCGGCATGCGGACCATGTTGCCCCACTCTGCCCAAGCTCCGTCATAGTTGCGGACGTTATCGAAGCCCAGCAAGTACTTCAGAACGAACCAGGTGTGTGCACCCTGTGCGCCAAGGTGCGAGTACAAAACAACTTCCGATGCCGAACGTAGCTCGCCGTAGGTGGATTCCAGATCCTTCAGCGGACGGAAAGTGGCATTCGCGTAGGTCGCCGCGTCCCACTTGATATGGGTTGCACCTGGAATGTGGCCGTGGCGGAAGGTGGTTCCGTACTGGGAGTCACCGCTAGCGGAATGCGTGGTTGGCTCCCCGTTGAATTCTTCCGCGCTGCGGGTATCAATGATCGCTCGCTTAGGATCTTGTTCGATCAGCTCAGTGACAAAGACTCGCAGCTCCGCGTCATTGCGTGGGGGCTCTGGGTAATCAGATTCTGGGAAGTCCGGAACCATATAAGAGGTATCGCGCTCTTCCGCCATCCACGAGTCACGGCCGCCGTCGAGCAGGCGAACATCCTCATGGCCATAAAGTTCAAAGATCCACAGTGCGAAGGCTGCCCACCAGTTGGACTTGTCGCCGTAGATAACAATGGTGTCATCGCGCTTGATGCCCTTCTCGCGCATCAATGCTGCAAAGCCCGCAGGGTTCACTACGTCCCGAGTGTCCTGGTCCAGCAGCTCGGTGTGGAAGTTAATCCTGGTTGCGGTTGGGATGTGGCCGATATCGTAGAGCAACGAATCCTCATCGACCTCGAATACGCGAAGGCCTTTAATGCCTAGGCGTGCGGATAGCCAGGGCGCCGAAACGAGGCGGCCGGGGTGTGCGTAATCCTGAAAAGGTGGGTGCGGATCGAATTCGGTCACGTCGACGGCCTTTCTTTATTGTGGAAACTATTTATTGGCTCCAATACGTCACCTCAACCTTACAGGGCTGGCCCTCGAATGGTCACTTGGGATGGCAAAATGTGGTATTGACTACAGAAAATTCACATAGCGAACAATGCGCGGGGCGCGCACCGCAGGGAATAGGTATCTGACCTCGCTATTTTTAAATATCTATAACGCTAAAGGCGCAGGTTACCCCCACAAAAACTGCCACTCGGTTGAGTGCGCTGCCAACGGGTTTATGCGCTATTTTTCATGTGGAGGGCGCGGCTGAATGTGATGAGCCTAAGCGGTGCCCACTTGTATAACACCCCTTTTCTCCACTAACCCTTGAAGGGAGAGTCCCATGCACAAAGCAATTGTGGTCTTCGAAGTCGAAGGCGGCTCTGACAAGTATTTTGATGGTCACCGCAAAGACACCATGCCGATTGTGAATTCCATTCTGGAAACCGGCTGGTATGCTGAGGTTGTCTACTTCCGCCCCGAATGGCGCGAAGATATCTTCACCTATGTTTCTGAAAACTTTGATGCCTATATCTCTCGCGTAAATCCGGGCAACATTCCCGGCGGTGAGAAGGTCTACTTTGAGCTGCTGACTCAGCTCACTGAGGCGGGTCTGGTGGGCATGTCCACACCAGAAGAGATGATGGCCTACGGGGCTAAAGATGCTTTGGTCAAGCTCAATGACACGGACTTGGTTCCATCCGATACCGCTGCTTATTACGACGTGGAAACTTTCCACGACACGTTCCCAATATCCTTGTCCTTTGGTGAGCGCGTGCTCAAGCAGAACCGTGGTTCTACTGGCTCCGGCATTTGGCGCGTGCAACTAGAAGATAAGGAACTGGCCGCATCGGTTACGCCGGGCACTCCTTTGCCGTTGGATACGCAGCTCAAGTGCACGGAAGCGGTGGATAACCATACCGAGATTCGTGAGTTGGGTGAGTTCATGGAATTCTGCGACCGCTACATTATTGGTGATAACGGCATGCTGGTGGACATGCGCTTTATGTCGCGTATCGTCGAGGGTGAAATCCGCATCCTGCTCGTGGGCGCAGAACCAGTCTTCGTGGTGCATAAGAAGCCAGCAGAGGGCGGGGATAATTTCTCGGCCACGCTGTTCTCGGGTGCAAAATACAGCTATGACACTCCGGAGGCATGGCAGGACTTGGTAGATATGTTCGCTGAGGCTCGCCCAGTTATCGCTGAAAAGCTCGGCGGCGACAATATCCCATTGGTCTGGACCGCAGATTTCATGCTTGCCGAAGACGCCGACGGCAACGACACCTATGTCCTCGGAGAGATCAACTGCTCGTGCGTGGGCTTTACCTCCGAACTGGACATGGGCATCCAACAGCGAGTCGCGGCTGTAGCTATTTCGCGCGTGGAGGAAAAGAAGAAGCCCTTGCCTCCAATGATCAGTAATTGATCAAAAGGGCAAGAGCTTTCTTAAGCTGCTACTGAACGATAGCTATTGTTCACTGATGAGCTGTGCTGCGCGTTCACCGATCATCATGCAGGTGATGTTCGGGTTGACGGCAACGAGCTGCGGCATGACGGAGGCGTCGACAACGCGCAGGCGGTTAACGCCCTTGACGCGCAGCTCTGGATCGAGCGGCGACATGTCATCGTCAGCAGAGCCCATGCGGCAGGAACCTGCTGGGTGGTAAACCGTGTTGTGGGTCTTCGCAACGTAGTCAGCGATTTCCTCATCGGTTTGCACCTCCGGACCAGGGGAGAGTTCACGCTTGACTACATCGGCAAGCGCTGATTGCGACGCAATCTTGCGGGCCAGCTTGATGCCTTCGACCGCAATGCGCATATCGTAGCCTTCCTCATCGGTGAAGTAACGAGGATCTACAGCCGGCTTATCGCGGAAATCATTCGAGCGCAGACGCACCGTACCGCGGGACCGCGCGTGGGTCACGTTAGGTGTGAGCGCGAACGAATTCTCCGCGGTTGGGTAGCCCTGACGCAAGGTGTGCATATCAAACGGCACGGAACCGTAGTGCATCATCAAATCTGGCAGGTCAGTATCTTCATCAATCTGGGTGAAAATACCGATCTCCCACCACTGGGTGGAGTCTGAGACCATATCAACCGTGGTCTCAAAATTGATGACAGCTTCTGGGTGGTCCTGCAGGTTAGAGCCAACGCCAGGGGAGTCCACGCGGACCTCGATGTTGTTTTCCTTGAGGTGCTCGGCTGGGCCGATTCCTGAGAGCATAAGCAGCTGAGGAGTGTTGATTGCGCCGGCAGAGATGATGACTTCGCGCTTCGCGTTCAAGACGGCACGGCGACCGAAAACATCGCGCATGTATTCAATACCCGTTGCATTGTTGTCTTCATCGAAGACGATGCGGGAAACCCACATGTCGGTGAGGATATCCAGGTTCTCACGGCCTTCGATTGGGTGAAGGTAGGAAACCGAGGAAGAGGAGCGGGTGCCATCCTGCTTCGAGTTGATCTGGAAGAAGTTCGCACCGTGCTTAACAGTTTCGCCCTTGTTGAAGGTCTTGCGTGGGATACCGGCTTCTTCGCAGGCATCAAGGACTGCGACACCAACTGGATCGGTTGCCGGAACCGTCATGAGGTTGACCGGACCATCATGGCCGTTCTGGTCACCCTCATGGTCATTGGTCTCTAGCTTCTTAATCAGTGGCAGTACGGTTTCGCGGTTCCAGCCAGTTGCGCCGAGCTTTTCCCACAGGTCTGCATCTTCTGCTGGGGTGTGAAAAGCGATGCAGGAGTTGTGAGACGAACAGCCACCGAGCACCTTTGCGCGTGAGTGGCGCATGAAGGAGTTGCCGTTTTCCTGCTGTTCGATCGGGTAGTCCCAGTCAAGGCCTGATTCCAGTAGCTCGGGCCAGCGATTAAGGGTGAGCACCTCATCATGCTTGGAGTCATGTGGACCTGCTTCAAGAAGGGCGACGCTCACATTTGGGTTCTCACTCAATCGTGCAGCCAGCGCCGCACCGCTCGAGCCGCCACCAACAATGATGTAGTCGTATTCCTTCTGTTCAGCCATTGAAATCTCCTTTTAGTTCTTTACTTGAGCGTTTCTTGTTCTTGGTTACTTGTTGTTGGACTTCTCTGGGAACCAACCGGTGGCTGCAGGCTCAGTGTTTTGGTAGATGTGCTTTGCCTGCTGGTATTCCTCAAGGCCAGATGGGCCGAGCTCGCGGCCTACGCCGGACATCTTGAATCCGCCCCACTCTGCCTGTGGGATGTATGGGTGGTAGTCATTGATCCAGATGGTGCCGTGGCGCAGCTTGGTGGATACTCGGTGCGCGGTGCCCTGGTTCGAGGACCAGACAGCACCAGCAAGGCCGTAGTTGGTGTCATTGCCCAAAACAATTGCTTCGGCTTCAGTCTTGAAGGTTTCTACGGTGATGACTGGGCCGAAGCCCTCTTCCTGTACTGCAGGATTGTCAGATGCCACCTGGTCGATCACGGTTGGTGCGTAGAAGTAGCCGTTGGCCAATTCGTCTCCACCCCAGTGGCCGCCGCAGCGCAGACGTCCGCCTGCTTCAATGCCGCGGTTGACGTAGTCGGTGACCTTGTCGCGGTGTTCCTTGGAGATAAGCGGGCCGGTCTCTGCCTTCTCATCGAATGGTCCGCCCATGACAATGCCTTCGGCGCGGCGCACCAGCTCGTCGACGAATTTCTCGGCGATGGATTCTTCCACGATAAGACGCGTACCAGCGGAGCACACGAGGCCGGAGTCCAAGAAGCCTGCGTTGAGTGCGTTATCAACAGCGGCGTCGAAGTCTGCGTCAGCAAAAACAATATTTGGGTTCTTGCCGCCAAGTTCAAGAGCTACCTTCTTAACACCCTTGGCTGCGGATTCTGCAATCTTCTGGCCCGTTTCCAGACCACCGGTAAATGAGATGAGGTCGATTTCTGGGTGGGAGGAGAGTACGGAACCGACGTTGGCGCCGTCACCCATAACCACATTGGCTACACCAGCTGGAAGTCCAAGTGAGTCGAGGACATCAGCAATCAGCAAAGTAGTGGATGGGGTGAGCTCAGACGGCTTAATGACAAAAGAATTGCCTGTGGCCAGTGCCGGTGCAATCTTCCAGGAAGCCTGCAACAGTGGGAAGTTCCAAGGGGTAATCATGCCGCACACGCCCATTGGCTCATAAGCTACGCGGGAAAGAACCGTTGGGTCACCTGCGTCGACGATACGGCCAGGGTTGGAATCCGCAATCTTTCCGTAGTAGCGGAAGCAGTTGGCGATATCATCCATATCGCCTTCCGCCTCTACCAAGCGCTTGCCGGTATCAAGTGCCTCTGCACGTGCGAATTCATCCTTGCGGCGCTCAATTTCCTCGGCGACCTTAATCAGAAAATCACCGCGCTTGGAGGCAGCGACGCCTGACCAGGCGCCAGATTCAAAAGCTTCGCGCGCGGCAAGAATCGCCTTTTCTACGTCTTCCTTGCCGCCTTCAGCTACCTCTGCAACGACTTCGCCATTAGCAGGACAGATGATGGTACGAGTGGCTCCGGAAACGGAGTCAACCCATTCACCGTTAATGAAATGTTGATTCTTAGTCATGTGAGTACTCACTTTCTTAATTTGAGTCGGCTTCATTGTCAGTCAGTTCGGAATCGACGCTACCTGTTCCATCCCATTCGGTGGGGGCGTGCGCTTCCACACCAGTAAACGATGTACCTTCAGTGCCACCCATGGCCATGTAGGTCAGGTGGGTCTCATAGGAGCTCACAACATCTGCAATGACCTGGTCTTCGGTGAAGTCCATGACGTTCACACCGCGGGTACCACGAGCAGTGAATACTTCAACGGCATAGAAGCTTTCATCATCATTGTCTTGGTGGGCCGCCCACGTTGGAACTGCGTGCATGACAGGGCAGAGCTGATATTTGAAGTCTTCTTGCTCAGGGAACTTGATGGTGACATCAACGAACGGCATGCCGTCTTCGGCTGACTCGCCCTTGGACAGAGAAACGTCTGCGCCCAATTCCCTCAGCTCTAGGGCAACAGTTTCAACCGCTGGCGTTCCAACTTCTTCAACAAATGTTCTGGCCTGATCTGGTCCTGGGAAGGCCATGCGGCCAGCCAAGCGTTCCTTCCAATCCAACTGATCGGTCACCGCAGTTATGCCTCGCGATGCGAGAGCCACCGATTGCATTCTGGAGTCCAGACTGCGGGATTCAGCGCGCAGGGCTTTGAGGACACTGGCCATGAGCAGGTACATCACGACTGAGAACGGCAAACCAATAAGAACGGCAGCGGCCTGAAGTGTGTAGACGCCGTCAATGAAGAGCATGACCAGGGTTAGTGCGCCGGTGACTACGGCCCAGAAGATTCGTAGCCATGGTGCGCCATCGGAGTCTTGCAGTGACGCGTGCGATGTCATGTTGGCCATGACCAGCGACCCGGAATCGGCTGAGGTGATGTAGAAGAGCATGCCGACGAACACCGCGACAGCGATGAGGAATGTACCGCCGGGGAACTGCGATAGCAGGTTGAAGAAACCTGATTCGGGAAGCTCAACCGCCTCTTGGAGGAATGCGTCATCACCGTCGCGGAAGGCAGACAGTGCTGCGTTACCAAAGATGGAAACAAACAACAGGATGAATCCGAACGGAATGATGAGCACACCGAAGATGAACTCTCGCAGCGTACGTCCGCGTGAGATACGTGCGAGGAACAGACCGACGAATGGCGCCCAGGCCATCCACCATGCCCAGAAGAACAGAGTCCAGTCGCCCAACCATTGCTCAGCTGGGTAAGCAGGCGCGCCTTCGGTGTAAGCGAAGTTGTTAAACAGCATGCCAGGGAAGCGGCTGAAAAAGTCACCAATATTCTGCACGAGCTGGCCTAGCAGCTCTGCGGTCTTGCCAGTGATCAAAATCCACAACAGCAGACCAACCGCGAGCAGTACATTCAGCTCGGACAGTCGGCGAATGCCCTTATCCACACCGGACACCGTTGAAAGAACTGTAATCAGAACGGCCAAAGCAATCAGTGCGACCTGCACTGCGGAGTTGGTAGGAAGTCCGAACAATTCTGAAAGACCGTAGTTCAGGAAGACAACGCCGATACCCAATGAGGTTGCGATACCAAAGATGGTTCCTAGCGTTGCAGTGACGTCTACGGCATTTCCGGTTGCACCATGGATGCGCTTACCGAAGATGGGTGCAATCGCGGAGCGGATGCTCAGCGGCAAGTGGTAGCGGTAGGCAAATAGTCCTAGCGCGACACCCATGAGCGCGTACATGGCCCATCCGGGAATGCCGTAGTGGAACATTGTCCAAATCGCTGCCATTCGGGCTGCTTCATCAGAGAGCGGCTCGGCCTCTGGCGGCGTGAGATAGTTTGTTGCTGGACCGGCGATGGAGAAGAACATCAGGTCAACGCCGATGCCAGCGGCGAACAGCATTGAGGCCCACGTAAACATTCGGTATTTTGGCCTCGAATGGTCTGGGCCGAGTCGTGTGTTTCCTACACGCGATAGCGCGACGATGACCACGAAAAGAACGATGATGCCCGCGGTCAGAATGTAATACCAGCCAAGATTTTCGGCGATCCAGTCCATGGATCCGAAAATGACTGTTTCAGCTTGTCCGGGCGCCACCCAAGCCCACAGGACAAATGCGATGATTAAACCTGCAGCTGTGAAAAATACAGGTTTATTTACAGTTGAATGCTTGAACTCTTCTGAAGAATTAGTGCTTGTTGGATCTTCAGAAGTTTCTCTTTTATGAGATTTGGCAAGGTATGCCATAAACCCTCCGTAATCCTTTTGCACGAAAAATGCCTGTGCAGGCACTCGTTCCAGAGTAGGGGGCTAGGGAGATTAAATCAAAGATAGCCCCCTTTTATAGTTATATAAATTTTTCAAGTGAAAACCTATATAATGCGCCGCATTTTGATTGGTCCTTCCCGCGGGGTGGTATAACAAGTTATACTTGTGGAACTTCATGCTTTTTGTCGAATCGAGTAGTGAGGAAGAGAACATGGATGTGAGCCAGACACCCCCGCCTGGAAAATTTGCAGCAACGGTTAAGGTCGGGCCGAAGGGGCAGGTGGTCATCCCGAAAGCTGCGCGGGATCTGTTTGATATCAAACCGGGCGACACTTTGCTTTTGCTTGCCGATGCCAACCAAGGCATTGCCTTGATGCGTCAAGAACTACTAGATGAGATTGTTGCTAAAGCAATGCCAGGTCAGCCGGGCATGCCTCCACAGGGTGGTGAAACCTAAATGGCTAACGTAGTGCAATGCCGCAATGTCGTTAGAGACTTCGGGCGTTTTCGCGCGCTTGACGATGTTTCTTTCGAGGTCCAACACGGCGAAATCTTCGGAATTATCGGACCCAATGGGGCAGGGAAGACCACCCTTCTGAATTGTTTGGAAGGCTTGGACCGTCCCAGCTCTGGAGACATCGAGGTGCTGGGCCTTGACCCAGTCGGGGAGAAAGATGCGTTAACCCAGCGGGTCGGGGTGCAATTGCAGAATGCTGCGTTGCCACCCCGGCTTACGGTTCGGGACGCTCTGGAAATGTATTCAGCTCTGTATGTACGTACTCGTCCCTGGCGAGATCTGCTGCGGGAGCTTGGTATCGAAGATAAAGCAAATACCCGAATTGAAAAGCTATCCGGTGGTGAACGACAGCGAGCATTTGTCGCTCTTGCATTGCTGAACCAGCCAGAGCTTGCATTCTTAGACGAGCTCACCACGGCTTTGGACCCACAATCCCGGCGGAATATGTGGGAGATTATCGAGCAAGTAAGAGACAACGGAACCACGGTAGTGCTTACTACTCATTACATGGAAGAAGCCGAACGACTTTGTGACCGCGTAGCAATTGTTGACGCCGGGCGTTTAGTCGCGATGGATACCGTTCCAGCACTTATCCGTGAACATGGCGGCGGCACCAGCGCAACCATCACGCTGCATTCGGCGCCAACTGAAACGCTCGATCTGTTTGATATTTCAGGATTGACTCACTGTCAGGTCAATGGCAGTGAATTGAGCTTCCATGGCTCTCCAGAAGCGCTCCAGGCTGTGTTGATGAAACTATCTGAAAACAATCTGACTATCGCAAGCTTGGATACGACGAGTCCCAGACTTGAAGACGTATTCCTGGCTCTTACCGGCCGAAGTATTGAGGCAAAGGAGAAGGCATCATGACTACATATCGCGCTTTAGTAACCGCGCTTTGGCGTTCTCAACGTCGAGACCCTGTGGGACTATTTTTCTCCTTCGCATTTGCTCCGGTACTCGTAATCATTCTCGGAGCCATCTTTGGAAACGATGCACGAGCAGAGTTCGGTGGCATGGGTTTTCTTGACGCGACCTTGCCAGCATTCGCATCTCTAGTCTTAGCGATGATCGGAGTGCTACAAGTTCCAGTTGCAATGCTTACCCTGCGCGAATCAGGTGCCCTGCGGCGTCTTAGCCTCACACCGCTGCGCCGCGGTACTTTTGTTGCCGCAGCTCTCACCGTTCACTTTGCGGTGGGAATATTGGGAATGCTCACTGCATTGACTCTCGGCGTCCTAGCCTTTGGAGTATCTCTACCCAGCAACATCGTGGGTGTCCTAGCTGTTTGCGTGGTTGGGCTGTGCGCATTTTTGGCGCTCGGCTGCGCACTGTCAACCATTTATCCCTCAACAGCAGCGGCAACTGGCCTTGGCAATATCTTGATGATCTTGCTCATGCTTACATCGGGAGCATTCAGCCCATTGTCCGCGATGCCCGAAGGCATTCAGAACATTATTAAATACTCACCCGTTCGCTGGTTTGTGGATGCCGCCCAGCTGTCCTGGGCTGGCGACCCATTACGCGACATGGTGGCTCCCGTGATCTTACTGCTCATCGTACTAGTCGTGGCTGGCATCATCGGAATCACGCGATTTCGATGGGACGTCGCGCACTAAACAATTGCACTTAAGCCTGATGCACTGCTCGGTATTTCACTCGGTGCACGAGGAAGTTTGTTTAGAATTCCTCGTACACCGCGGGGTCTTGGTCCTTGATGCGGCCATTGGGGCGGCCGAGCGCGGTGATTGATTCAATCTCTTCGGCGCTGAGCTCAATGTTCACAGCATCCAAGTTGGACTTTTGGCGTTCCGGCTTGGTGGATCGCGGAATTGGAACGATACCGCGTGCGTGGTGCCAGGCAAGCGCGACTTCGCCGCCGCCAACACCATGGTTCTGACCGATCTCCGCCAAAAGGGGTTCCTCAACAAGTCCGCGACCGTTGCTCAAAGGACTCCACGCTTCGGTGATGATGCCGTGGGCATCATGCCATTCGACCAGCTCTACCTGCGGGAAGTAGGGGTGCAGCTCAACCTGGTTCACGGCGGGCAGCTCACCGGTTTCTTTCTCCAGGCGTTCCATGTGCTCAGGCAAGAAGTTGGACACGCCGATGTGGCGAACAAGGCCGCGGTCGCGTGCATCAATGAGCGCCTGCCACGCCTCAACATACAGATCTTGGCTCGGATTCGGCCAGTGGATAAGCAACAAATCCAGATAGTCCAGGCTCAGCCGGTAAAGGCTTTCCTCGATCCGCGGGCGACCAAGCTCAAACTTGTGAAAACGGCCCGGCAGCTTACTTGTCACAATGAGTTCATCACGCGGCACACCAGACTTACGCAAGGCCACACCAACCGCGCCTTCATTTTCATAGTTGTACGCGGTATCAATCAGGCGATAGCCGGTCTTGATCGCCGAAGTCATGGCCTCAACGCCGGCTGCGCCATCAAGGTGCACCGTGCCGAAACCAATGGATGGAAGCTGGACTTTTGGTTCAATCTTGGTCATGGCTGCCACAGTAATGATAAAGCCTGCGTCTCTCACTGAAAATATGAGAAGCGCAGGCTAATGAGGTAGAAAACTAAATATTATTCGTTGTCGAGCAAGGTGCCGACGGAGGCTGGGTCGGCATCGGAAAGCATCTGGCGAAGACGGTCATACTCCTCCGACTCACCAATAGCCTGCGAAGCGTGACCAAGCGCAGCAATAGCACGCAGCACACCCTGGTTAGGCTCATGATCAAAAGGAACCGGGCCCCAGCCCTTCCACCCATTACTGCGCAGACGATCCAACCCGCGGTGGTAACCAGTGCGGGCAAAAGCATAAGCGGTGATGAAAGCAGAAGGCTCAGCCTCCGCATTGTCGCCTGCGGAAGCCTTAGCTTCTTCTAACTCGGCCTCCGCAAGCACAGCCCAGGCATAAGGGCTGGCAGGGAACTTGGCTGCCAGCTCACGTGGGGAGTTGGCTGAAGCCTCGGCCAATGCCGGATCTTCGGGGAGTTTAACTGGTGGTGGCGCAAGCATGTCTTTCATTTCCATGCTGACCAATCTACCTGGCAGCCCTAGTTTGTGACAGGCGCCAGGGGTGCAGCGGAATCCGCTGTGGTTTCTTCGGCGTCGGCCTTAGTGGTGCACGGCGTCCAGAACTCACTGACGGACAGCCCGAAGGAATACAAGGCGCGGCGTACAACCGGGAGCGAGAGGCCGATGACCGATGAAGGGTCGCCTTCAATGCGGTCGATGAACCAACCGCCGATGGCCTCCAGCGTGAAAGCGCCGGCGCATTCCAGTGGCTCACCCGTGTGGGCGTAAGCGCGGATATCGGCCATGGTGGCCTGTGCGAAGCGCACCGTGGTCTTAGAGGTCTCAACGTGCATCTGGTCGCCCCAGATGACGCAATGGCCGGTGAGTAGCTCAGCGGTCTTGCCGGCTTGCTGCTCCCAGCGGGAGATGGTGGCATCGATAGTATGTGGCTTGCCTTGCAGCTGGCCATCAAGCAGCAACATGGAATCACCGCCAATAACAACATCATTCGGGAAGTCAGGGGCTATCTTTTTAGCTTTGGCAACAGCCAACTGCGAAACAACCTCGGCGGGGGCAGCGTCGCCGAGAGAGTCAATGAGAGATGCTTCATCCACGTGTGCCGGGCGCAGAACCGGCTCAACACCCGCGCCGCGCAGAATTGAAGCGCGTGATGGGGATTGAGAAGCGAGAATAATTTGCATGCGGGGAATTCTAGATCACTATCTAGGGTGAAGCATAAAAAGAAGCGGTGGCGCACAGACGATTGAAATCGTGTGCGCTACCGCTGCTTAGCTGAAACTAATGACCATCCTGACTGAGAAGCACGGACGATAATGGCCGAGACCCTAGTAAAAGCGAACGTTCTTAAACGCAGCTGGGTTGAACTGCAGCTGGGAGTTGAAACGGTCCTCGGGACGACCCCACAGGTTGCGCTCACCGTGCTTGGACACGCCAGCACCAGCAGCGTCGCGCCGAGCTTGGTTGGAAAGCTGTGCGAACACGGCAGTCAGCGCAGCAATCTCACGTGCGGAAGGATTTCCCTTGACCACGCTAAACAGTGGTGCTGAGGTGGCCTTGTCGGCGTTATCAGTAACAGTCGAAGTGGTCATGTCTTCTCTTCCTTTGGTGTTTTACACCCTGTGCGGCAGTTTCAGATTATTTCTTAAGACTGCCACAGAATGTGTACGTGGTCTACAGCTACGAAAAGTTTTACACTCTTCTGACAGCATGCGGGGTCAGTGTGGGGTTATAGCGTGATGTTGCCGTGCTTTTTCAGGGCAGCTGGAACAACCTTGCGTTCAAGAAGGCGCAGGCCTTCAATCAAGTGACCGCGGGTTGCAGCAGGAGAGATAACCGCGTCCACCATGCCGCGCTCAGCAGCCTGGTATGGACCCATGAACTTCTCTTCCAGCTCAGCCTTTTGCTCTTCGGTGGCGTCTGCGCCGTAGATGTCTTCGGCAGCCTGGGAGGTCTGCGCGACAGCAATCTCAGCGGTTGGCCAACCATAAGCAAGATCCGCACCCAAATCCTTGGAACCCATGAAAACGAATGCTGGGCCCAAAGCCTTGCGGGTGATAACCGTAATCTTGCCAACGGATGCTTCCGCGTAGGCATAAGCAAGCTTGGTGGCACGACGAACCAAGCCAGCCTTTTCTTCCTCAGCGGAAGGCACGAAACCAGGGGAGTCTACGAAGGTAACAACTGGGGTGTTGAAAGCGTCGCAGGTGCGGATAAAACGAGCTGCCTTTTCCGCCGCTGCCGAGTCCAGCGCGCCAGCATTAGCCATTGGCTGGTTGGCAACAACACCGACGCTGCGGCCCTCAATACGTGCAAAACCGGTGAGCACGTTGGGGGCAAAAGCGCCGCTGACTTCATAGAAGGAAGCGTCATCCACGACGCTGTCTACAACCTCGCGCATGTCATAAGCAGTAGAAGCCTCATCCGGGATGATATCCAGCAGCTTCTTATCTGCCTCGCTGATGTTGTTAGTAATGGAACCTGCCATGATCTCTGCCTCGGTGCGAGGAGCTTCCGCACGGTTATTCACCGGCAAGTAGCTCAACACATCACGCGCCATGAGCAAAGCCTGCTCATCAGTTTCAGCAATGATCTGCGCGGTGCCATTTTCACAGTGAACGCCAGCGCCACCTAGTTCAGCAGCAGTGACATCCTCACCAAAGACCTGCGCCACAACACTTGGACGTGCCTGGTGCAACGCCGCCTGCGAGGTCATAACAACAACGTCGGAGAAACCAGACAAGAATGACGCCATGCCCTCAGTATCACCAACAACAACGGAGACCTGCGGAATCAAACCAGAAGCTGAAGTTGCACGAGCCATGATGCGGCCGTACATGCCTAAAGTGACAATGCCTTCCTGGACACGAGGACCAGCAGAAGCATGAATGCCAACAATAGGAACACCAGTCTTGAGGGCTAGGTCGTAGATCTTGATGATCTTCTCGCCATTAACCTCACCCAAGGTGCCCTCAAAAATGGACTCGTCCTGGCTAAACACGCAGACCTTGCGGCCGTCCAAGGTGCCGTAACCGGTCACAACACCATCGGTGGATGGCTTGTTGTGCTCACGGTCAAAGTCCACGGAGCGGTGGCGTGCAAGTGCGTCAGTTTCAACAAAAGAACCGGCATCGAGCAAAGCATCAATTCGGGTCCGTGCAGTGAGCTGGCCAGCTTCTTGGCCACCGTCAACTGCGCCCTCACCCAAGGGGTTTAGGGATTCGGTGACGCGTTGATCTAAGTCTTCGATTTTGCCGGCAGTCGTTTTCAGATCCGGTTTTTTAGTCATAAACAGCTAGTTTACAACCCCGAACATGCTTCGACATAGCGAGGCCGCATTCACCCATTGACAGTCGCCATGACTGTCATAGGTGAAGCGGTGCTTGGCCGATATTCGGGGAGTTACTTCTTACAGCGGGATGTTGCCGTGCTTGCGGGCAGGACGTGCAACGTTCTTGTCGGCGTACAGGCGCAGGTTACGTGCAACCATCTGACGGGTCTCAGATGGCAAGATGACTGCGTCGATGAGGCCGCGTTCTGCTGCCTTGTAAGGGTTGAGCATGTGGTCTTCGTATTCACGCTCGAAGGACTTAGCCAGCTCAGCTACGTCCAAGCCCTTCTCGTGTGCCTGCTTGAGCTCCTTGCGGTAGATGAAGCCGACAGCACCAGATGCGCCCATCACGGCGATCTGCGCGGTTGGCCATGCCAGGTTCACGTCAGCGCCTAGGCCCTTGGAGCCCATCACGCAGTATGCGCCGCCGTAGGCCTTGCGCATGGTGATGGTGATCTTTGGAACGGTTGCTTCACCGTATGCGTAGAGCAGCTTTGCGCCGCGACGCAGAATGCCGTTGTGCTCCTGGTCTAGACCTGGCAGGAAGCCTGGTACGTCCACGAGCAGAACCAGTGGGATGTTGAAGGAGTCACAGGTGCGGATGAAGCGTGCAGCCTTCTCCGAGGAGTCGATGTCCAAGCAGCCGGCGTAGACGGTTGGCTGGTTAGCAACAAAGCCTACGGTCTGGCCTTCGATGCGGCCTAATGCGATAACGACGTTCTCGGCGCGCTCAGCCTGGATTTCCATGAACTCGCCGTCATCGGTCAAAGACTCGATGACTTCGCGAACGTCATATGGCTGGGTTGGGGAGTCTGGGATGATTTCATCCAGCTTGAGGTCATCAGCGGTGATTTCATCGATGAACTCGGTGTCTTCCAACGGTGCTTGCAGGCGGTTGTTGGAAGGCAGGTAACCAACCAAGTCATGTACCCAGTCCAGTGCCTCTTCATCGCTTTGTGCGGTGTAGTGGGAGTTACCAGCGTTGATCATGTGTGCAGAAGCGCCGCCCAATTCTTCCTGGGTGATTTCTTCACCGGTGACGGTCTTAATAACGTCTGGGCCGGTGACGAACATCTTGGACTTCTTGTCCACCATGACAACAAAGTCAGTCAGGGCGGGGGAGTAAGCGTTACCGCCGGCACATGCGCCCATGATGACAGAAATCTGTGGGACGACGCCGGAGGCGTTGATGTTTTGGTAAAAGGTCTGGGCAATCCAGTCCAGGGAGACGGAGCCTTCCTGGATACGGGCGCCAGCGCCTTCGTAGAGACCAATCAATGGGCGGCCGGTGGTGATGGCCAGCTCCATAATCTTGATCATCTTTTCGCCATAAACTTCGCCGAGTGCGCCGCCGAAGACGGTGCCGTCCTGGGAGAAGATGCAGACTTCGCGTCCGTCGATGGTGCCCCAGCCGGTCACAATGCCGTCGGTGACAATCTTCTTCTTGGACATGCCGAAGTCGGTGGTGCGGTGCTTTGCCAGCATGTCGGTCTCCACGAAGGAGCCCTCATCGAGCAAGTAGTCCAGGCGGTCGCGCGCGGTGAGGCGGTCCTGTGCGTGAACCTTCTCAACCGCGGCCTCACCCATAGGTAAGGTCGCTTCAGCGCGGCGACGCTTCAGTTCGGCAAGTTTGCCTGCGGTGGTGTTGTCGTCTTCCAAGCTGTCAAGATCCGTGAAAGGTGAGGAAATGGTCATGTTTCGAAATCCTAGACTCTATTCCTGCCGGAATCCACCATTGAATCCCGGTGATTTCAATCACAAAACAAAATTGCGCAGGTCACGGGCTTAAAGCCGCTCGAAAAAATATGAGAACTTCCTCGTGTTTTGACGAAGGTCACTCATTTTCCGAAGCAAAACTTAAACAAAATGCCATCCACAATCGCAACAGCGGCTGCAATTACAGCTGTAGTTGGAGAGACATCTGGACAGAAACCGTGAACCTGAAAATCACCGCGACTGGTAAAACCGCGGGATATCTAGGGCAGAGAGCGAACTCACTGTTATAAAAGTTTACTCCCCGCTAACCGTCGCAGGTGCGGTTATCGGCGAGTAAAAGTTGCTTTCTATGCTGTTAGCCAGACAAAGCCAAAGCCCGGGAGTGCGTCGCCGGAGTGGACTTCGGCGGCGGTGTCGAAAGAGCCGATGACCACGCGGCCCACGCCGTTAACGCCAGCTAGGGCTTGGGGAGGGATGGCAATCGGGTGCGGGGCAAAGTTATACAGGCACACCAGCGGCGCAGAGCTTATCGGATCAGAAGGGATAACGCGGTCTTCAGCCTTGAGTGTGCGGGTAACGGCAAGCAGGGAAGGCTCAGCCACGTCGATGGATTCATAGTTGCCAATGCCAAGTTCAGGATGCGCCTTGCGCGCAGCAATCAGCGAGTGCACGAAGCTCAGCAGGGAATCCGGGTCGTGGCGCTGTTCAGAGACGGACAGGCCTTCGCCGCCTACGATAGGAAGCTTCGGTGTATCGGAGGTGGTGAAACCAGCACCCGGGCCGGGCTCCCATTGCATCGGCGTGCGCACAGCGTAGCGGTCGGGCAGGGATGGTTCATCATGCATTCCTAGTTCTTCGCCGTAGTACAAAAATGGCGCACCAGGCAGGCCGAACATCAGCGCGTACATCAATTCAATCTTGGCGCGGTCATGGTCCATCAACGGAGCCAGACGCCGCGCAATACCAAGGTGCGCACGCATGGAATCATCGGGAAGATAAGACGAGTACATCAGCTCACGCTCAGGGCCGGAAACCATTTCCAGAGTGAGCTCATCATGGTTGCGCAGGAAGTTACCCCACTGCGTGCCTGGTGGTAGATGCAGTAAGTCCGGCATGATTTCAATAATCGGGCTTGCCTGACTGGTGGCCACCGCCTGGTAGAGCCGGGGCATTAGCGGAAAGTTAAACACCATGTGTACGCGGTCGCCGTTGCCAAAGTATTCACGGGTCTCGGCAGGCGGCTGGTTGGCTTCCGCAATCATGAAAGCATCAGGGTAGTGCTCATCAACGTGGGCACGCAGCTTTTCGATGAATTCTAGCGTCTCCGGGAGACTCTCCCCACCGGCGCCATCACGTTCATATAGATAAGGAATAGCATCAAGGCGGAAACCATCGAGGCCCTTGTCCATCCAAAAATCAATGAGGGAGAGCACCTCTTTGTGCACAGCGGGGCTGTCATAGTTGAGGTCCGGTTGCTCTTTGTAGAAGCGGTGGAAGTAGTACTGCCCGCGCACTTCATCGAAGCTCCAGTTGCTGGATTCGGTGTCGGTGAAGATGATGCGGATTTCCGGATAGCGGTTCGGATCATCACCCCACACGTAGTAGTCGCCATACGGACCATGCGGGTCTTTGCGGGACTCTTGGAACCAGCGGTGGTCCATGGAGGTGTGATTGAGTGCTAGGTCTGTAATCAGTTTCATGCCGCGGGCATGGATAGCTTCGATGAGGTCATCAAAGTCTTCCATGGTGCCGTAGTCCGGATGAATCGCGCGGTAATCCGCAATGTCATAGCCGTCATCGCGCAGCGGGGAGGCATAGAAAGGGGAAAGCCAAATGCAGTCGATGCCTAACCACTGCAGATAGTCGAGCTTTTCTTCCACGCCTTTGAGCGTGCCAATGCCTTCACCGGTGGTGTCGTTGAAGACACCCACCAGGATTTGGTAGAACACAGAATTTTCGTACCAGCGGTGAGTGGTTGGTTTCGTCATGAGTCATCAGAACTTTCTGTGTTGAGATGGCGAAAATACTTCTTTTTAGCGCGCAGCAGTCCCCACATTCCGAAGGTGAAGCCTGCGGCTAGAAACCCTGGCCATACTGCTGGCGCAGGGGCAAAGACATTGAGAATAGCTTGGACGTAAGTCATCATCGTGATGAACCCTACGAATCCAATGGCAGAGTCCCAAAGAAGGCGGGCTTGTTCAGGATTCATCTTGGTATTCATCCGACGCTGTATCCCTAGCCCTTCACGCCACCGGCGGTAAGGCCGGCAACAATACGGTGCTGGAAGACAAGAACCATGATGATCAGTGGAATGGTCACCAGCGCACCCGCAGCCATGGTGGAGGCGTATGGGTACTCAAATGCTGATGGACCAGAGAAGCGCGCGATGGCAACGGTGACTGGTTCGGTCGCGGTGGTGGACAGCTGACGCGCCAACATGAACTCATTCCACGTGGTGATGAATGCGATGATGGCGGTGGTAAACAGTGCCGGTGCTGCCAGCGGCAAAAGAATCAAACGGAATGCCTGCGCCTTAGTCGCACCATCCACGCGCGCTGCTTCTTCGAGCTCCCACGGCAGCTGCCTAAAGAAGCTCACCAGTGTGTAAATGGTCAGCGGCAGAGCGAAGGAAATATTCGGAATGATCATCGCGCGGTACGTACCAATCCAGCCCAAATCACCAAAGAGCTGGAACAGCGGAGTGACCAGCGCGATGCCCGGGAACATTGAAGCCGCCAGAATAATGCCGGTGACAATGCCTTTGCCGGGGAAGTCCATGCGCGCCAAAACATAGGCGGTAAATACGCCAATCGCCACGGCTAACGCGGTGGTACACAGGGAGATCAGCAAAGAGTTACCAATCGCGCCGAGGAAGTCATTGCCCTTATCGGTTGCCAGCGCATCCTTGAAGTTCTGCAAGGTAACGTGCGTTGGCCACGGAGTGGTGTCAAAGGTGTGCCGGGAGTCGCGCAGCGCGGTGACAACCATCCAGTAAAACGGTGCCAGGCCCCAAAACATGATGAAGATAATGCCGGCGTAGTGGCCGATTTGTGAGAGCTTAGATTGTTTCATTAACGCTCCTCCTTCGCACTATCACCTGTTGCAGCACCCGGTGAACCGCCTACTGAACTGTCCGGTGAACTCACAACCCCTGTCGGTTGAAGCTCACCAGATTCTCCTGCAGCTGACGAAGCTGTCGGATCGGAGGCTTCGTCCACGTCGGTGGTTTCACCGCTTTTCTTAATCGGCTTGTGTTTTTCCATGCCGGTTCCGCCGGCGATATCGGCGCCGAGGAACTTAATGAGGGTAAATGCCACGGCGAAGATCAGTAGGAAGATCAGCGTCGACATTGCCGAGGCTGAGTTGAAGTTGCCCTGGCGCATATCCTCTACAACCAGCTGCGAGATGGTTGCGGTAGGCGAGTTGGAGGAACCAGAAATCATGATGACCGGAAGGTCGTACATGCGCAGTGCATCCAAGGTACGGAACAAGATGGCTACCATCAGCGCTGGCTTAACCAGTGGCAGCGTGATGTGAACGAAGGTCTGCCAACGTGAAGCACCGTCAATGCGGGCAGCTTCATAGACGTCCTTTGGAATCATCTGCAGACCAGCCAAAATCAGCAGCGCCATAAATGGAGCCGTCTTCCACACATCGGCGATGATGACGGCCAATCGCGCTGCCCACGGGTCGGTGGTCCAGTGGATTTGTTGATTCAGAACAGAGTTCACAATGCCTTGTGGTGCGAACATGAACTGCCACAGCTTCGCGGTTACGGCAGTTGGAATCGCCCACGGAATAAGCACTGCCGCGCGAACCAGGCCGCGGCCGCGGTACTCACCGTTCATAATCAGGGCCATCATGATGCCAAGGATGGTTTCCAACAGCACGGTGGTGACAGCGAAGAAAATGGTGATTTTCACCGCTGGCCAAAAGTCCGTGGCAATAACGCCTGGGGGACAGACGGTGACCTCACCTGATGGTGACATACAGCGGTTGGTGATCCAGTACAGGTAATTTTCTAGTCCGGCGAATCCACCTTCAACAAACGTGCCGGTCTCTGGATCCAAACGGCGGTTGCCTTGGAAAGAGAGCATGATGGCGCGGATGACGGGGTAGCCGATGACAACGGCCAAGGTTAATAGCGCAGGCGTAATTAATAACGCTGCGGGGAGATGCCGCTTGGCACGGGAATTTTTCACAGAAATAGTGTCATTCCTTGGTTTACTCGTGCACTGGAGCCCGTGTAGCTGTAAACAATCGCAGACACTTTGCTGGTGTTGCCCGTCACGCCATACTCGACCCAGAGCGTCTTGCCACTTGGTTGTTTAAATAATGACACTAGCACCCGCACTGGGGAAGAGAATGACTAATAGCGGTTTGTTTTCTCACCTTGATGAGGGTGGGTGCTTGCATGGCTGTCACTGAGATTTAGGCGTTCGCACAGCGACCAACCCCGAAAGAGCTTAACTTTGGTCAATTACACCACCTAACTAGTCAATTGGTGATGTTAGGTTGCATAATTATCCGGTGAGTGACAGCTCGCATTTCTGTTGGGGTGTCGAAAAGGAATACTTCAGTACTTTCTCGAGGAGGATACGTGGCACGAGCGATTATCGTGGGCGCAGGCATGGTCGGTTTGGCTACAGCTTGGCACCTGCAGGAACGCGGCTATGACGTCAAAGTTGTTGACCGTGATGGTGTCGCAGCTGGTTCGTCATGGGGCAACGCAGGTTGGCTAGCACCGGCTAAGACCATTCCATTGGCAGAGAGCGGCCTGTGGGGACAGGCTCCATCGCTGTTGCTGGATCCAGATGCAGCATTGTCAATGCCATTCAAGGTGGATGTTCGCCTGTGGAAGTTCCTGGCGCAATTTATGGCGCACGCTTCTGATTCTGCATGGGATAAGACCATGGAGAAGCTGACCCCAATTGATAAGGTCGCGCTTGAAGCTTTCGATGAGCTGGAGCTCGGCGGCGTTGAAGCTAAGTCCCACGAGGGGCCATTCGTAATCGGCTTCAAGTCTGAGCCTGATTCCCGTGGATTCTTCAAAGAAATCGCCGGCTCAATTCGCTATGGCCAGGAAGTTGAAATCAACCGCGTGGATGATCCTCAGTCCATGGTTCCGATTCTCTCTGATGAGATTCAGGCTGTGTACCGTCTGGAAGGCCAGCGCTTTATCGAGCCAGGCCCATACGTTGAGGCAATTGCTAAGGCAGTCACTGACCGTGGTGGCGAAGTAGTCACCGGCAAGGCCGTCGAATCTGTTGAGGGCGGCGCAAAGGCAGCTGTTGTTTACTCCGACGGCACACGCGAGGAAGCAGACAAGGTTGTTGTCGCATCCGGTGCATGGCTATCGGATCTGGTTCGTGACCACGGCGTCAAGGTTCCGGTTCAGGCTGGCCGTGGCTACTCCTTCTCAGTTGCAACCCCAGAGCCAATCAAGCACTCTGTCTACCTGCCACAGCAGCGCATTGCATGTACCCCTTACCAGGGCCGTTTCCGCATCGCCGGCACCATGGAATTCCGCGACCCAGATGATCCTTTGATCCCACGTCGCATCGAATCCATCGTCAACAACTCCCGCGTCGCATTCCGCGATGTCGACTTGGATGACCGCCAGGATGAGTGGGTAGGCTCCCGTCCAGTTACCCCAGATGGACTCTCTTTGATTGGTGAGACTAAGTCCCGCAACGTCTTTGTTGCCGGTGGCCACGGCATGTGGGGCATCGTCTTGGGCCCAGCAACCGGTAAGTACCTGGCTGAGCTCATCGACACCGGTGTCACCAATGATGTCATCAAGCCAATGGATCCACTGCGCAAGAACCTGACTTCGGTCAACCCATTCAAGAAGTAGGTTGAGCAGGCCGAAAACTGGCTTGCTTAACTTTTCCGCTCGCTTTCACGAAGAAACCGCAGCGCCCCCACCTTCAGGGCACTGCGGTTTCTTAGTTTTTACTGCTTATCGCTTCGTGCTTCTTGCGCAGCAGTGGTTGCTCTTAGGAAGCAGACTCGATAGCTGCCTTCATATCAGCGGTAGCGTCATCAACAGACTTGCCGTCGGTCAGCGCAGCGTATGCGTTGTCCTGGATAGCCTTAGAAATTGCTGGGTAGAACGGGGAAACCGGACGAGGAGAAGCGTTCTCCAGGGATTCCTTCAGCGCTGGCAGGTAAGGGAACTGCTCAATCAGTGCTTCATCGTCGTAGATGGAAGCCAGAACTGGTGGGAAGGAACCTTCCGCGAAGGAGGTCTGGTTTTCTTCGTTGATGATGAACTCGATGAAGTCGCGGGCGGTTGCCTTGTTCTCAGAGTTCACGTTGATGCCGTTGTTGTAGCCACCCAGGGTGGAAACGCCAACGCCGTCCTGGCCAACCAGTGGCTGTACCTCAACCTTGCCTGCGGTCGCTTCAGCTTCCTCAGCGTTGGTGTACATGTAAGGCCAGTTGATGGCGAATGCAGAGTCGCCTTCGGTGAAGGTCAGGTTGGTTTCTTCCTCGGTAGCCGCGGTGGACTCACGGGAGATGGTGCCATCCTCGTATGCGTCAACTAGAGCCTGCAGGCCAGCCTTGGATTCATCGGAATCAACGGTCACGTTGCCGTCTTCATCCAGAACCTTGCCGCCCCAGCCTTCCATGAAGCCAACGGTGTTCACAGTCAGACCCTCGTACTGCTTGAGCTGAGTGGTCAAACATGCGGTGCCGTCTTCGAGTGCCTCACATGCGGAAGCCAGCTCATCGAAGGTGGAAACCTCTTCTGGTGCCAGGTCAGTGTTGCGGAAGAGCAGCTGGCCGTTGGTGTTTTGTGGCAGTGCGTAGAGGGTGTCGTTGTAGGTTGCAGACTCCACGGTTGCTTCCAGCAAGTTGGAGGTGTCAACTTCCAGCTCGCCTTCCAGCGGTGCAAGCCACTGGTTGGCAGCAAAGTCAGCGGTCCATATGACATCCAGCGCCATGACGTCATAGTCAGCGTTGCCTGCCTGCAAGGACTGCACCAGGGTTTCGCGCTGCGCGTCGGCTTCACCGGCGAGTTCTGACAGAGTTACCTCTTCATCAGGGTTTTCTTCATTCCACTTTTCAATGATTGGAATGAGCTTGTCAGTGTCGTTCTTGCCCATGGCGAAAGTGATTGGGCCACGGCCTTCTTCAGAAGCGCCATCATCGGTGGCGGCGTCATCAGATGCTGCGGAGTCTTCACCAGTATCGGTTGCGGAATCCGTGGATGAATCAGAAGAACATGCGGATAGGGTCAATGCTGCAATCGCGGTGGTAACTACAGCGCCAGTGCGAGCTGAGCGGAAGAGGGACTTCTTCATGTTGGTTGCTACCTTTTCTTTTATGGAACACCAGTTGGAATTACCCTAAGATACGGGCACTACCCAGCGGAAGCTTTTGGGGAATTTCCCCCGCGTCGGGGGTAGAAAAACAGTGAATTATATCGGGTAAAGTTCATAATTTCGGCAAGTATGCTGGAACGCATGAGTAGTGCAAGCGCGAAGAGCGAAGAACTAGACCTTGCCCGTATCCGCACCGATTTGGTGGAAAGCGGGCTGTATTCTGCAGTGGATCACACCGCGCAGACGGGGTCCACCAACACTGATTTGATGCAGGCTGAGGTAGTGCAGGACAGAGCAGTTTTGCTTGCCGATGAACAAGTCTCCGGCAAAGGCCGCCTTGGTCGCGTGTGGTCTGCACCTGCGAAGACACAAATTATTCAGTCGGTTGTTTTATTGCCGCGCTCTTTGGACCACCTTGGAACGCTGCCGCTAGCGGCGGGGCTGGCGGTCACTGACATTGTGGAAGGAGCGCAGTTGAAGTGGCCAAATGATGTCCAGATTGAGGGCAAGAAGCTCTGCGGCATTTTGGCGGAAGCAGGTCCTGTCGGTGGGGCAGCGAGTGGCAAGGGCGGAAGCTTTGGCGCTGCGTCAGCAGGGGAGCCGGCGGCGCGCGTGGTGTTAGGGCTTGGACTCAACGTGTCTTTGAGCAAAGAGCAGCTGCCCATTGAGAACGCGACGTCGCTTGCGCTGGAAGGTCAAGAAACAGATCGCACTGAATTAACCATTGCTTTGCTCACCGCATTGCACAAGCGCCTTAAACAATGGGAAAACCAGGACCCAGAATTGATGAAAGACTACCGCAAAGTGTCCTCATCCATCGGTATGAGCGTGCGGCTGGAGGCACCCACCGGAGACATCTATGGCGAAGTGCTCGGTGTTGCTGATGACGGCCGAATCAACGTTGGTGGGCAGTATTACTCCGCCGGCGATGTGATTCATCTTCGTCCTGATAACCGCTAACTAGTAAGCTTGGAGCCCATGAGCATAGTCAAGATGGGTCACGGTGAGGTCAAGCATGTTGATGTCACCGCGCCATATCGCGCTTTGCTGTGGCCAGTACTAGAACTGGTCCTGATAACTGGCATTTGCTGGATTGGTATTGGTTGGCTTGATGTCCAGGTCAACAATCAGGCCTTTGACGTGGCTATCCGCAACGCCGTGGTTGCTATTTGGGCAGCATTATCGGTGTGGCGTTTTGTCATTCCGGTCATGCGCCATCGCCGCAAGCGCTTCATCGTGACCAATCACCGCGTCATCGCGCGCGCTCCGACCTTCCAGGGGCAGACGGACTCTATTCCGTTGCACGATATTGTTGGGGTGCGCCGTCGCCGTGGCGGAATTTCCCTTGCGATCCGTGGTTATGACCGCGCTATCCATTTTCCGGAGGTGCCTAAGACCAAGCGCATCGAAAAGGTGCTCAACCAGCGGCTTTCAGAGATGGCCTCTCCCATCTGGCGGTAACGCTACCGTCGTGGCCTTTGCGACAACGCCTTGCCTGTGGATAACTTGCCTGTTTCGTTGACGTATCACCGTAGTTATCCACAGGTTTTTCAATTGGCACTAGCCAGGGCTTGCGCTAGCGGTTTAGCGTTAGTGGCATGAAAAATTACAAAGCATTCATACAAATTAACAGGCAAGGGATCGGCATATTTCGCTCCATAGGTGACCGACCAGTGGAAGAAATGATGAGCGATGGTCATTCAATGCACATGGCGAAGAAATACCGGGCCATGGCCGATCTCCTCTTCGGTCCCACCGATGCCCCAGACCTTCAACGCGAGTTTGTCGCGTTGGGAGAAAAGCGAGAGTTAAGCCTAGAGCGCCTACTGATGATTGAAAAGCACGCTGGCAAGCTGAAGAAGCCAGGGGCAGCCTGGGCACTGCGTTCAGAACTCGTTGCGCTTGAGGGAACTTACGAAGTAGTCGATGACTATGGCCGAGAGTGCGTCAAGGTAGAAGCGCGGCGCGAAGTCGAAGAAGCTCGGCGTGCTGCAACCGGAAGCTCAGAGAGTATCTTCTCCAAGCGGACAGCTCGCAACTAAAGCCGTAGGCTTAAGCCCTGAGCTCAAGCCTACGGCTTTAGTCCTTGACTTCGGTGGTGTGCAGTTGCTCGTCGAGGTCTTCCGGCCACAGGTTGGCGCGGGAGAACTCGCGGGTCATCGGCAAGCGAAGCTCTAAATCCGTACCCGGGCACAGCTCAATGGTTGCGTTATCCACTACGTAGTCCAGCACATGACCGCCGCGGCTGAAATCTGCATCAATGAAATGCATGTGGCAGCCCGGCACATTCACGCCCTTTTCAAACACCGGCGTGCGGAAACCACCGAGAGTGCCGGCGACATTGGTGAAGGTGTGCTCGGCATCATCGGAAACCGCTTCCGTCATAGGAGGGTATGGCTTTTCCTGCTTTGTCACCGTGCGCACTTTGACCGAAGAAAAAGTGCCGGTGATACGCACCGCGTACATGTAATTAGCGGAAGGCTCTACCTCATCAATGAATGCACTAAGCGCTTTGCGCTCCATACTGTGGGGCGCTTTATAGGTTATACGAGGCACAAACTTCGTGGCTACAGCGAAAGGCGTGTGCAGCTCAGTGCTGGCCTCACGTGCTGTGCCATCACTGAGCAACTGGTAGCAGGTGCCATCCAAAATGATCATTTCCCCGTCTAGGGCATCAAAAGTGCCAATCCCGAAGTCCCCCTTTTCCAATAATTCTCCGATTGACATCTCACCGTCATAGATTCCATCCAGCAGTGCGGTCATTAGCGAATTTTGAAAGATACTGTGTCGTGGCCAAGTAAGGTCAGTCATGTACATGAGGCTAGTATTGAACGCGTGAGTGAACAAGGATCAAACCCAGAAGGTAACCCACAAGCACACGTTTCCGGCATGCCGGTCATCGCTGTTATTGGTGATGGACAGCTGGCGCGCATGATGCAGACGGCTGCGATTGAACTTGGCCAGTCCCTGCGGCTGCTAGCCGGCGCGCGTGATGCTTCGGCGGCGCAGGTCTGCGCGGACGTGGTCGTTGGTGACTACACCAAGTATGAGGACCTGCTCAAGGCAGTGGAAGGCTCCACCGCGGTGACCTTTGACCATGAGCATGTTCCTAATGAGCACCTAACTGCTCTGATTGACGCTGGCTACAACGTGCAGCCGCAGCCTTCTGCGCTGATTAATGCGCAGGACAAGCTGGTTATGCGCGAGCGTCTGACCGAACTGGGTGCTCCGCTTCCGCGTTTTACCGCTATTGAATCGGCACAAGATGCTTATGAGTTCTGGACCTTGACCGGTGGTCAGGTCTGCCTGAAAGCGCGCCGCGGCGGCTATGACGGCAAAGGCGTGTGGTTCCCGAAGGATGAATCTGAGCTGACGGCTTTGGTCTCCGATCTAACTCGCCGTGGAGTACCCCTGATGGCTGAGGAAAAGGTCGCGCTTGTTCGCGAATTATCCGTATTGGTTGCCCGTACTCCATCCGGGGAAGTTGCTTCCTGGCCTTTGACTGAGTCGGTACAGCGCAATGGCGTGTGTGCTGAAGCTGTAGCTCCGGCGCCGAACATGAACCCGGAATTGAAGAAGCGCGCGGAAGAGCTCGGTGAGAAGATTGCCACCGAACTTGGCGTCACCGGTGTTCTGGCTGTTGAGCTCTTCGCATTCACCAATGACTCCGGCGAAGAAGACATTGCCGTCAATGAGCTGGCAATGCGCCCACACAACACCGGTCACTGGACCCAGGATGGTTCCGTAACCTCGCAGTTTGAACAGCACTTGCGTGCGGTCATGGATGAGCCTTTGGGCGACACCGCGGCGCTTGCGCCAGTAACCGTTATGGCCAATGTCTTGGGCGCGGACACTGATCCTGAGATGCCGATGGGCCAGCGCGCGACTGAGGTATCTCGCCGATTCCCACGTGCCAAGATTCATCTGTACGGCAAGGGACATCGCCCAGGCCGTAAGATTGGCCACGTTAACCTCACCGGCGATGACGTGGAAGCAACCCGCCGCGACGCACGCCTGGCAGCTGACTTCCTGGTCAACGCCACGTGGAGCGATTAATAGGTTAAAAGACTTATTAATCGGAATAAGCAAAAGCACTGGAGGAAAGACATGACTGCACCACTCGTAGGCCTCATCATGGGCTCTGATTCTGACTGGCCAACCGTTGAGCCAGCCGCAGAGGTTCTTGCGGAGTTTGGTATTCCATTCGAGGTCGGTGTGGTTTCTGCCCACCGCACCCCGGAAAAGATGCTGGATTACGCCAAGAATGCACACACCCGCGGAATTAAGACCATCATCGCGTGTGCCGGTGGTGCAGCGCACCTTCCGGGCATGGTTGCTGCGGCAACCCCGCTGCCAGTCATTGGCCTGCCCCGCGCGCTGAAGGATCTGGACGGCCTGGATTCCTTGCTCTCTATCGTGCAGATGCCCGGCGGGGTTCCCGTAGCAACCGTGTCCATCGGTGGCGCGAAAAACGCTGGCTTGCTGGCCGTGCGCATTTTGAGCGTCGGCATCCCAGAACTGGTGGAGCGGATGGTTGCGTACCAGGAAAACATGGCGAATGAGGTTGAGCAAAAAGATGCTAACCTGCGCGCCAAGCTGATGGGTGAGTAGAGCGTCAACGCCATGAACCGTGCTGACCCCATTGTGGTTTTAGGATCGCGAGTGACTAATGGTCAACCGGGAGCCTTGTTGGTATCCCGTTTGAACAAAGCCCTGGTTGTCGCACAGCAGTTTCCTGAAGCAAAAGTGATTGTTTCCGGCGATGGGGAAGCGGTTGTGATGAGCAGGTACCTCATTGACCACGGCTTTGATCCAGCGCGCATCGTGGAAGAGCCCACTGCGACCAGCACAAATGAGAACCTCGAAAACTCCCACGCTCTAGCCAAAGATGCCAGGGTCCTGCACGTGGTCACTAATGAATTCCATAGCCTGCGCACCAGGCTATGGGCATGGCATTTGGGCATTCCCATCAAAATGCACCAGACTTTAACTCCGAAGAACTACCGTCTGCGCAACTATTCGCGGGAAATCCTTGCCACCCCGCACTCTGCCGCCCGAATCCTGTGGCGCAAATTTCGCGCCCGATTCTAAGGCGGACTGCTTTCGACGGGAGCATCGAAAAGCTTTTGCTTAACGTGGTTCTGCGAAGAATCTTCCCAGCGAGCTTCGCAAATCTTTTACCCCGGATTAGTGTGTTGAATCATAGGCAAACTTGTCTTACTCCTAGAACACACTAATATTTCCCTCAAGCCACATGCCGATATCTGCACCACCACTGCCCGATTATCGCTGCGAGATGCCCCCACCCAGAGGGCAGAGGCCACCTACACATTGGCCTTGGTGAAGTACAACAATCAAATCTCTTGCATCGCGCCATGCCCACATCGCATGCGCTGCTGGATGCAGGAGTCTTTATTATCTGGGAGCATGCACAATGTCTAACAAGACGTCTAAAAAGGGCGATGTTTTACAAGCATCAATGACGAAGAAGGAACGCGCACGCGAGGACCGTTCTGCGGCTATCGCTGTGACCGCGTTCCCGGTATTTATTCTTGTGGGCACCGCGCTGGCCTGGATTTTCCCAGCACCTTTTGTTCCTTTGGGTGACTACATCACCCAATTCTTGATGATAATTATGTTTGGTATGGGCTTGACCCTGACCATTCCGGACTTCAAGGAAATTGCTAAGCGCCCGCTCCCAATCCTGATTGGTGTTTTCGCGCAGTTCGTCATCATGCCGCTGTGTGCGGTCCTGGTGGCAAAGATCCTGGGTCTGAATCCAATGCTGGCTGTTGGTCTGCTCATGCTTGGCTCCGTGCCTGGCGGCACCTCCTCCAATGTGATTACCTACCTCGCCCGCGGCGATGTTGCCCTGTCTGTTGCAATGACCTCGGTGTCCACCTTGGTATCTCCAATCATGACCCCGATGCTCATGCTGTTGCTCGCGGGTGCGGAAACTGAGGTTGATGGCGCGGGCATGGCCATGACCCTGGTTCAAACCGTTCTGGTTCCCGTAGTTGGCGGCTTGGTCCTGCGCTACCTGCTGGACCGGTGGATCGGCTACATTGCTCCGGTTCTGCCATGGATTTCTATCATGGGTATCGGCGGCGTGGTCTTCCCAACCGTGGCGAACAACGTTGACCTGCTGGTCCAGATGGGTCTCATTGTGTTTGCTGCAGTGCTGCTGCACAACGTACTCGGATACGCCTTGGGATACTTCACCGGCAAGGTATTGAAAATGCCGGAGTCGTACAACCGCACCATGGCTGTTGAGATTGGTACGCAGTCCGCGGGGCTGGCATCGGGTATGTCTGCGAAGTTCTTCTCCCCAGAAGCAGCGCTTCCTGGCGCCTGTGCAGCCGTGCTTCACAACATCACCGGTGCAATGTTCTCCGCCATTGCTCGACGCTTCCCAACCGAAGAACAGAAAGCACTGGAATCAGAGACATCTGCAAACCCAGCTGAAACCGCACCAGTCAAGGCCTAGCAACAACGCCAGTCTTTCCCTGAGATTGGCAGAGCTTCCCCCTCGAGCTCATGAACATTCCCTGTCACTTACTCATGGTTACTAACGCCTATTAGCGTTGCGCGAAGCATCACGCTTCAAACTCCTGCCAGCCCCGCGACATCAAACAACGATGCCGCGGGGCTGGCTTCGTTGTGCCCAAATCGATTGCGTAATGCAATTTCATTCGCTCACTATTGTTAGCCAAGAAATAGCCCTAATAAGGGGGTGGTCTGGTTCACAATATTTTCAGATAGCTATATGGTTAACTTTGAGCAAACTTCATGTTCATAGGCCTAATTAGCATTTCGAGCAAACAGTAGTTTGCTAATTGAAGTTGTTCGAGCGCAGAATTTCTTAAAAATTCCCGAAATTTTAAGGCATATTAATCCCTACGAGGATCCCCACAAAGATCCTTAATTTGGACCCCTATCAAGGAGAAAACTCAATGACCGCCTCACGCCGACGGGCACGAATTCTTGCCCCAGCTCTTGCGCTAATGACTGGTCTCGCACTTACCGCGTGCGCATCCACCGGTGACGAATCCGGCTCAGATGGTGCAGGTGGCGACTCAAACGGTGAGTCTTCAGGCGACGCCATCGTTGTTGGTACCACCGACAAGATCACCCGCCTTGACCCAGCTGCTTCCTACGACAACGGCACCTCCCAGGTAGCCCGTCAGGTTTACGGCTACCTCATGGAATCTGAGCCAGGCTCTGAGGACCCAACTCCAGTTCCATCCCTGGCTGAGTCTGGTGAATTTACCTCACCAAGCGAGTTCACCGTGAAGCTGAAGGAAGGCCTGACCTTCGCCAACGGCAATGAGCTGACTTCTTCTGACGTGAAGTTCTCCTTCGACCGCCAGATTGGCATCAACGATCCGAACGGTCCGGCATCCCTGCTGGGCAACCTGGAATCCGTTGACACCCCAGATGATCTGACAGTGGTGTTCAACCTGAAGCAGGAAAATGACCAGACCTGGGTTGGCGTGCTGAACTCTCCAGCGGGTCCAATTGTTGACGAAGAAGTCTTCTCCGCCGATGAGGTCCTCGACAACCAGGCTGTTGTTGATGCTGAGCCTTTCGCAGGCCAGTACACCATCTCCAACTTCTCTGAGAACGAGCTGATCAGCTACTCCCCAGTGGATACCTACCAGGGCGTTCTGGGTGACGTACAAAATGGTGGCGTTGATGTTCGCTATTACGCTGATGCATCCAACATGAAGCTTGATATTGAGCAGAACAACATCGACGCTGCATACCGCTCACTATCTGCAACTGACATTGAGGACCTGCGCAACGCTGATGGCGTTCAGGTCATCGATGGTCCTGGTGGCGAAATCCGCTACATCGTATTCAACTTCAACACCCAGCCATTCGGCGCTACAACCGAAGACGCTGATGAAGAGAAGGCCAAGGCAGTACGCCAGGCAATCGCAGCATCTATTGACCGCGCCGCAATTGCTAAGGACATCTACCGTGATACCTTCGCACCACTGTACTCTTCCGTTCCAGAATCCATGGTTGGCGCAATCGAGCCAGTTAAGGACCTGTACCTCACTGAAGACGGCGGCCCAGATGTAGACAAGGCAACCCAGATTCTGGAAGACGCTGGCGTGACCGAAACCGTTAACCTGGCGCTGCAGTACAATCCAGACCACTACGGCCCGTCCTCTGGTGATGAGTACGCGATGATCAAGGCGCAGCTGGAAGAAACCGGCTTGTTCACCGTTGACCTGCAGTCCACTGAGTGGGTGCAGTACCAGAAGGACCGCGTCCAGGACGTCTACCCGCTGTACCAGCTGGGTTGGTTCCCAGACTTCTCTGACCCAGACAACTTCCTGACCCCGTTCTTCACCACCGATAACTTCCTGGGCAACCACTTTGATAACGCTGAAGCAGATTCCGTCATCCGCCAGCAGGCAGTGACCGAAGACGAAGCAGAGCGCGAAGAACTGCTGGGCCAGGCACAGGAAATCATGGCTGAAGAGCTGTCCACCATCCCACTTCTGCAGGGACGTCAGTTCGCATTCGCAGCTGAGGGAGTAGAAGGCGTAACCCTCGATGCGTCCTACCTGTTCCGCTACGGCTCATTGTCGAAGTAAGTCTCTCAATTACCTAAGCAGTACTCGGACTTACACTCTCGAATTCGAATCGAAGGAAAAGTAAAGATATGACGACCGCAACCACCCAAGCGGTTGCGGAAGAGCAAGAAACGGATAAGGAGCGTGGCGGCGGCTTTGCGCGCTACATCCTTATCCGTTTCTTGTTGATCTTCCCAACAATTTTCATCCTCGTCACCACGGTGTTCTTCCTCATGCGTTCCACCGGTGACCCCATCACAGCAGCTCTTGGTGGACGCTTGTCCGCAGCAGATCTGGAAGCCCGAATTGCAGAGGCTGGCTATGACCGCCCACTGCTGATTCAGTATTTTGAGTACCTCGGCCAGATTGTTCGCGGTGATTTCGGCACGACGTTTACCGATGGCCGCGAAGTAACAGACATCCTCATCCAATACGGTGCGGCAACTTTTGAACTGGTGCTTTACGCACTGATCGTTGCGCTCATCATCGGTATTCCATTGGGCATGATTGCGGCACGATTCCGTGACCGTTGGCCAGATGGATTCCTGCGTATCTTCGCCATCTTGGCGTATGCCACCCCGGTCTTCTTCGTGGGTCTGCTGCTCAAGCTGATTTTCTCTGTTCAGTTGGGCTGGTTCCCAATTTCAGGACGCGTATCCACATCAGGTGCGAGTACCTTGAACCGGATTACCAATCCAACTCCGTTCTATTTGCTTGATGCCATCAGGCTTGGCGATATCGATTTGATCATCGACTGTCTGCGTCATGCCGCACTTCCAGCGCTGGCCTTGGGCTTGCTCATCGGTGGCGTATTCCTTCGCCTTGTGCGTACCAACTTGATTGGCACCTTGGAACGTCAGTACATCGAGTCTGCACGCTCACGCGGCGTGAAAGAATCCCGCTTGGTTACCACCCATGCGCTGCGTCCGGCTTTGATTCCAGTTATCACCGTGATGGGTATGCAGATTGCGCTTTCCTTGGGCGGCGCTGTTCTGACTGAGACCACCTTCGAGTGGAATGGCCTGGGCTTCGTCCTGGTGCAGTACATGCAGGCTCGTGACTTCGTCGCAGTCCAGGGCATCGTGATGCTCATGGCTGTCATTGTTGCGGTCACCAACTTCATTGTTGACATCATCGCCGCACTCATCGACCCAAGGGTGAGGTTCTAAAAGAAAATGACTAGTACACAAATCTCTTCCCAACAGGCCCGCTGGAAGCGTCTTCCGATTATCAAAGACGTCATCCGCTCAGCCGGGCTGCAACGTGCCATGCTGATTGCCGGTCTGATTCTGACCATCGGCTTCATCATCACCGCTATTTTTGCCCCGCTTATCGCGCCTTATTCCTGGGCACAAACTTCAGGTGAATTCGGCTCCTTCGGTACCCAGCAGCCGCCATCGGATACCAATATCTGGGGCACCACTGTCTCTGGGTTTGACGTGTTCTCCCGCGTCATTTGGGGAACCCGCACCGCCGTCGCCGTGATTATCGCAGCGGTTGCTGCGTCTATGATTCTGGGCGTTCTTCTTGGTCTTATCTCCGGCTATATCGGTGGCTGGTTGGACCGCGTCATGGTCATGATTGCAGACGCCGTTTATGCTTTCCCATCCCTGCTGCTGGCAATCGTTATGTCTATTGCATTGACCGGCGGTCGCTCGAGTGCCATCGGCGGTATCGCCGCGGCAGCACTGTCCATCACCGTGGTGTTTATCCCACAGTACTTCCGCGTGGTTCGTGCGGAAACAGTAAGGCTGAAGGCTGAACCGTTTGTGGAATCAGCGCTCGTGGTTGGTGCCTCGCACTGGCGCGTGATGATTGTTCACATCTTCAAAAATGCGACCCGAACCCTGCCGCTGATTTTCACGCTAAATGCTGCGGAAGCAGTGCTCACCTTGGCAGGACTGGGCTTCATCGGCTTCGGTATTGAACCAACATCCGCTGCGGAGTGGGGCTATGACCTCAACCGTTCCATCTCTGACGTGACCTCCGGTATTTGGTGGACAGCCATGTTCCCAGGCTCAGCCATTGTCCTTGCGGTACTGGGCGTGACCTTGGTGGGCGAGTCTCTCAATGACTTGAATGACCCTCGTTTGCGTATTCGCCGTAAGCGGAAGAAGACTCAAGGTTCACGTTTCGACAGCACTGATAATGCCCCGATTAACGAGGTAAAGAATGTCTAATTCAATTCCATCCTCCAATAACCCCACCGGTGATGCTCCAAAGCATGCCTCGGATCAGGTTGCAGCTCAATATCCTGAGAGCGAAGCGAAGCATTCGGCGCTGAACTCTGATGGCAATCGTGTGAGTATCGACAAGCTCAATGTGGGCTTTGATACCGACGGCGGCTTTGTGCACGCTGTGCGTGGTGTCGACCTGGATGTCCGCCAGGGTGAAATTGTTGCCCTGGTCGGTGAGTCCGGATCCGGCAAGACCGTTACTGCCCGTTCCATCCTGGGACTGGTGGGGGACACCGCGCACTCCGAAGGCATTGTGCTGGTGGAAGGGGCTGATGTCTTGACCAAGTCAGGCAGCGACCTACGCAAGATGCGCGGCAGTGATGTGTCCATGGTCTTCCAGGAACCATCCAGTTCCATGAACCCAGTCTTTCCCATCTGGTGGCAGATGGCGGAAGGCTTGCGCGCGCACAATCCGAAGATCAAGAAGAAGGAACTTCGCGAACGCTGCATCCGGGCACTGACTGCCGTTGGTATTCCGGACCCAGAAAAGCGTATTGACCGCTACCCGCATGAATTCTCCGGTGGTCAGAAACAGCGCATCATGATTGCGATGGCACTCGAGCTTGGTGCCAAGACCATTGTTGCCGATGAGCCAACCACCGCCTTGGACGTGACGGTGCAGGCGGAGATTCTGCAGTTGCTGCGCAACCTGCGCGATGAATACGGCACATCCATCGTGATCATCACCCACAACATGGGAGTGGTTGCTGACCTCGCGGACACTGTGGCGGTGATGTACAAAGGTCGCATTATTGAACGCGCACCGGTACGTGAGCTTTTTTCTAACCCACAAGAGGACTACACCAAGAAACTGCTGGGTGCAGTTCCACACTTGGGCGCAAAGTCTTTGACCGCTGATTACACGGCGGAGGATTTCCAGGAACTTGATTCGCGCGAAGTCCTCGTCCAAGCCAAGGGCCTAGAAATTACGTATCCGGGACGCCTGGGTGCACCGTCTTTCAAGGCGGTGAAGGGAATTGATTTCTCCATTCATAAAGGTGAGGTCTTCGGCCTCGTTGGTGAGTCTGGTTCCGGTAAGACGACCATTGGCCGCGCCATGGTGGGCTTGGAAAAGACTACCGGCGGTTCGCTCAACGTGTTGGGCCAGGAAATGCGCGGGGTTAAAGGCAAGCAGATGCGGGAGCTGCGCAAGCGCGTGGGCTTTATCTTCCAGGATCCGGCAACGTCTTTTAACCCGTATTTCACCATCGAGCAATGTATTGCGGAACCGTTGTTGATTAACCGCCCGGATGTCACGGCCGTGCAGCGTCGCGAGAAGGTCAAGGAATTGCTGGAAGCTGTGGAGCTGCCAGAAAATTACGCAGGCCGCTATCCACATGAGCTTTCCGGTGGTCAGCGTCAGCGTGTCTCGCTGGCCCGTGGCCTGGTGCTGAACCCAGAGCTGGTTATCGCAGATGAGCCGACCTCTGCATTGGACGTATCCGTGCAGGCTGTGGTGCTGGAGCTATTCCAGGACCTACAAAAGGAGTTTGGTTTCGCAGCCCTGTTTATCTCCCATGACCTGGCGGTCATTGATATGGTCTCCCACACCGTGGGCGTGCTGTATCACGGTGACCTGGTGGAATATGGGCGCGGTGTGAAAGTCATGCGCGAGCCGGAGGATGATTACACCAAGAAGCTGGTTGCTTCACTGCCGGTTCCTGACCCAGTGGAGCAAAAGAAGCGCCGCGAGCACCTCGCCGCTATTCGCGGGCAGTTGGTTTAAGAATCAGCGCCTTGCACGGCATTAACTTTGGCTTTCTTGATTGCCTTGTTAATGCCGTGTTTGAGCGTTGGGCGGGCTTCTTTAAGTGGGTGCGCGATAGCGCGCAGGCCCATATATGCAATCTGGTCTGCTGCCTGATTAAGCGGGTCACCAGCGTGACCTAATACGCGGCGAATCTTTACGTCGCATTGACCGTTGAGGTCTTTCCACGCTTGGTGGAAACGCGAGCGGGAACCAGGCGTGAGCCCGCGCCAGGTGCGCCCGCGGGGGTTGCGGCGGCGTGAATTGCGCTGGCCTTGGCGTTGCTGCGGGGCAGTGCGCGGCTTTTCGCCGGACAAGATGTAGTCCACAGCTTCCAATGCAGCGACGGAATCGGATTCAATGACTGCCTGCCTTGCACCAACTTTGTGCAAGTACTTCAGCGCCAGGGTGAGCGATTCCAATTCCAACTCATCGGTAGAAGCTTTCGTCTTTGCGGTACGCAGCTGGAAATCACCGTTGTTGGCAACAAAGCACATGGAGCCTTTATATACGGTGTCCGAGGAGGCATCGGTAGCAATGCGCACTAGCTCATCATCCTGTGGACGTGCATTATCCGAGCCAAACTGCGGCCACCAGTGCGCAGGGGTGGTGGGAACCTGCGTGGTCTTGACCGTATCGGGAGCCTCACCAGTTTTCTTAGCCTCCCGCAGGGCAGCGTGGTCATCCTTCTTGCGCTGCATGGATGCGCGTTTGCCGGCGCGGTTCTTTTCCGAAAAGCTGCCGGTGACCAGGTGGCCTTGTTCTTCTAGCGCCAGACGCAGTCCTGCTTGGCGGCGGCCGGTGACAATCCATGCCTTGCCGCGCAGATTCTTCAACGCGTCATTGAGCTCCGCCAGGGTTCGCTCCACAACATCGCCTTTGGTGGTGCGGCCGCGGCGTACAAAACGTGCACGTTTGGAATCCACCGCGATAACCCAGCCTTCAATCTTTTGATTGTGGGCGGACTTCCAGGGCTGATCCCACAAAGCGATGGCGACGTGGATGGGGCGCTGCACCATGTCCTCTGTGACCTGACGCGTTTTATAGGTACGCGATTGCGTACCAAGGAGCGCTTCTAGGTCAAGACGTGGTTCGGGCATACCCACTAGTAAACCGCATCAACGCAGACTAAGCACATCGGGTCAATGCAGAGTTGGTGGTTCAAACGTGATCTCCGCGGCCGGAAAGGAAATATCAATCTCCCTTTGCTTCTCCTTACACTTATGTTTCCGAGCATTTTTCGCTGTGCGAAGCGCACCCAGAATGCGGTAGAGATTGATCATCAAATTGGTGCGCACCAGCTCAGCTGCCTCATAGCGCTGACGCGAGGTCAAGAGTTTGGCAATCTTGGCGTTTTCTTCCACATTCTTAGAATGCAAAGAAGGGTAGGAGGGGAGAACTTGCAACCAGGACAGGCGTATGCGTGCCAAGAGGTTATTCATCTCTTGGTTCAGCGTATGGGAGCCCGCAGCCGTCACCAGGGCGCGGTGAAATTTCTGGTTATTTTCATCTAATGCTTCCAAATCACCAGTCCTTAGGGACACAATAGAATTGTGAGTCACCGAAAGCAGGTAGTAGACATCCAGGGATTCACCCCATAGGGCGCCAGCCGGTTTGATGATCGCGCGGGCACGGTATAAGTCCATGATGTACTCAACATCGGGTGTAGCAATGAAGACTCCACGGTTGGGGATTCTTACCAAAAGTTGCTCGGCGGCGAGGGTGGCAAATGCTTCACGCAAAGTATTACAGGAGACGTCGTATTGTGCAGCAACTTCGACCTCATTGAGCTTGTCCCCTGGTAGATAGCGTGCCTTGCCAATGGCATCCCTTAAATCCTCGGCAATGGTGCTTGCGAGCATAGGTGAAGTTTAGTCTATGGACTTTCCTATTAATGCCGGTGGAACGCCGGAAATGACAAAGTTGTTCAACTTTAGTTAACACTGAAAACCAGGGTCTAAAACGTCTGCGAAAGCGCAATCGACTCCACATCGAATGTCCGCCGACGTGTACTTTTCCACCCCTTGCCAACCACCCTTCCCATTCAATGAAACCTGGAAGTGGCAGGTAGTTGAAGTTTCTCCCAGTAACTCCAGTACGCGTATCGAACATAGGGGGTGGACGCCGAACAAACGGCTAATGTGATGTGCATTAACCCCAGCCATATCGTGATGCCCGTAACCCCATTCGCGCGACGTGGTGAAGGATAGAGAATTCTCGGGAGGATCTTGCGATGTCAGAGCAATTGACTAATGTCGGCGTCGTTGATGTGTGGGCACCACGAGCATTTCCGGAATACCGCACCACCATCAAACGTAACCCAGGCAATGACCTCATCATGGTCAATGAGCGCCTCGGTGAAATCACCGGCCCAGTCTTCGGTGATAAAGACCTCGGTGGCCTGGACAATGACATGACGCTTGTCAACGGCGGCGAAGCTATCGGCCAGCGCATCTTGGTCCACGGTAAGGTCACCGGCTGGGACAACAATCCAGTAGCCAACACCCTGATTGAGGTTTGGCAGGCCAATGCTGCGGGACGCTACCGCCACAAGAATGACTCGTGGCCAGCGCCACTGGACCCACACTTCAACGGTGTGGCACGTTGCTTGACTGATAAAGACGGCAACTACAGCTTCTACACCATCAAGCCTGGTGCATACCCTTGGGGCAACCACCACAACGCGTGGCGTCCAGCGCACATTCACTTCTCCCTCTACGGCCGTCAGTTCGGTGAGCGTCTGGTTACCCAGATGTACTTCCCGGATGATCCAATGTTCTTCCAGGACCCAATCTTCAACTCGGTACCTCAAGGCGAGCGTGAGCGCATGATTTCCGTATTTGACTATGACCAGACGCGTGAAAACTGGTCCTTGGGCTACAAGTTCGACATTGTCCTGCGCGGCAAGAACTCCACCCCGTTCGAATAAAACATCTGAAGATTTAAAAGGAGCAGAAAATGCGTATTGATAAATCTCCGAATGGGGAGTTTCGTTATGGTGAGCTCGCTGTCGGCGACCAGGATGAGGCCGAGTACGGAATCATGCCGTCGCAGACCGTGGGTCCTTATGTCCACATTGGTCTGATTCGTGAAGGCTCAGAAATTGTTGCGGATGGTGAAGACGCGGTAGAAATCACCGTCACCACCATCGACGGTGATGGCAACCCGATTGCGGACTCCATGATTGAGTTCTGGCAGCCAAATGAGCAGGGTGTATTCAACTCTGATTTGGATCCACGCCGTGAGCAGCCAGCTACTGCAGAAGGCTTCCGCGGTTTGGGCCGTGCCTTCGCCGATGAGACCGGCACTTCCACGCTCAAGACCATTATTCCTGGTCTGTTGGACACCATTGAGGGGTTTGTCCCAGCACAGCAGGTTGAGGCACCACACATCAAGGTTGGAGTCTTCGCTCGCGGCATGCTGGAGCGCCTGTACACCCGCCTGTACTTCCCGGAGTTCGAAGAGGCGAATGCTCAGGATCCGGTATTGCAGCTTGTCGATGAACAAAGGCGCAGCCTCCTTATCGCCGAAAAGACCGATAAGGGCTACCACTTTGATATCTACGTTCAGCACACCGATCCGGAGAAGGAAACCCCATTCTTCGACATCGTTGCTGATTCCGAAGCCGGCGAAGCTGCCGGAAACTAATGCGAGATTCCAGCATTACTGTAGAGCTTATGACATACCCGTTTTCACGTAGCACTTATTCGGATATTGCCGGTGGCGACACCGCTGTTCATTCTTTCATTGGAGATGAACAGTTCCTGCTGGCGATTGTGGAATTTGAAAAGGCACTTGCTACGGCAGCACATACCAGTGGTTTCATCACGGATGATGAGCATGTAGCTGCGCTTAAAGCGATTGATTCCTATGAATTAGATGTCGCGGAAATTTCGACGCTGTCGGCCGGGGGCGCAAACCCGGCTATCCCGATTGCCAAGCAGCTCAAGGCATTGGCTGGCGAAGTCGGCATAAAAGGTATTCATACTGGTGCCACGAGCCAGGACGCGATCGATACGGCGCTGGTGTTGGTCCTTAAACGCGGTATTGCAGAGCTGCTCGATGGCTGCACGCATATCATGCGTATGCTTGCCGGACTAAGCGAGTTACATGCAGATACTCCGATTGTTGGGCGGACCTTGGGCCAAGCCGCACAATCTATGACTTTCGGACTCATTGCTGCGAACTGGTTGGAAGTACTCGATAACGCATGTCAGGAAGTTGAGCGCGCAAGCACCTTACTTCCTGTTCAATACGGGGGAGCCACTGGCACTTTGTCTGCGACGCATCCGCATGGGTTGGATATCCACGATCAGCTCGCGCAGATGCTGGGGTTGGAATCACACCCACGTGTCTGGCACACCAACCGCGTGCCGTTCGCGCGAGTTGCATCTGCACTCTCCATTGTTGCGGGTGCAATTCGCAAGATAGCTGGAGACATCGTGTTTATGTCCGCATCCGAGGTCGGGGAGTTGCGCGAAGCGACCCCAGGCGGCTCGTCCTCGATGCCGCACAAGGCTAATCCAGCCGCAGCCATTGCTGCTGATGGCTATGCCCGCCGCGCGCCGGGTCTGGCCAACACCATGCTGGAGTCCATGGACTCGCGTTTGCAGCGCGGTGTGGGCAGCTGGCACGCCGAGTGGGCCACCCTGCGGGAGCTCGTTGCAGTCACAGCTTCAGCACAATCGCGGCTGTATGCCAGCCTGATCGGAATTGGCGTTAACAAAGAGGCAATGGAAAACAACCTCATTGACACCGGCACTATCGGTCACACACATGACCTCATCAAAGCCATCATCGATCACGCGGAGTTCATCCACCGGCCGCACTCCGAAGACGGCTGCTCCTACTGTGAACCGTGGCAAGACCCAGTACGCACTCGTAAGAACCCAAGTGAAGGAAGAAACAATGACTCAGCAGAATCCAGCACCTGAATATGACAACGGCCGCAAGGCAGCGCACGAAGTGGGAATGGGCAATCGCCGTGCGGTCTTAGGCGATGCCCACGTTGATGCTTCCGTTGAGAAGATGACCCCGGTGACGGAGAAGTTCCAGGACTTCATCACGCGCACCGCATGGGGCGATATTTGGCAGCGCGAAGGACTTGATCACACCGAACGCCGTCTTCTCACCATCGCTATCTTGACTGCTGTGGGCAATGACGGTGAGCTGAACATGCACATCCGTGCTGCTCTTCGCGCTGGTGTGGATTCTGAAAAGATTGGCGAGGTTCTGCTACACACCGCTATCTACGCTGGTGTTCCGAACTCGAACCACGGCTTCGCGTTGCTGAACGCGGCTGTTAAAGAACTGGAGGACTAGTTCTTTATGCGTTCTTCTATTGCGACTGTTTGCCTGTCAGGCACTCTCGCGGAAAAGCTCCGGGCTGCCGCGGACGCCGGCTTTGACGGGGTAGAAATCTTTGAACAAGACCTCATTGTCTCACCACATTCACCAGAACAAATTCGTGAACGTGCTGCGGGATTGGGTCTCACACTGGACTTGTTCCAGCCGTTCCGTGACTTGCTGAGCGTGGAAGAAGATGTCTTCCGGGATAATCTGCGCCGTCTGGAATCCAAGTTCCAGCTCATGCAGCGTCTTGGCATGGACCAGATTTTGGTGTGCTCTAACGTGGCTACTGCCACCGTGGATGATGATGAAGTCCGCGTGGATCAGCTGCGCCGCGCCGGTGAGTTGGCTGCACGCTATGGCTGCTTCATCTCTTATGAGGCATTGGCTTGGGGCAAGTATGTTAATACTTATCAGCATGCTTATGACCTTGTGGTTAAGGCTGATCATCCGAATGTGGGCACGTGTTTGGATTCTTTCCATATTCTTTCCCGCGGTGATGATCCATCGGGGATTGCGGATATGGATCCGGATAAAATTTTCTTCTTGCAGCTCGCGGACGCTCCGACTATGGAGATGGGAATCTTACCGTGGTCACGCCACCACCGCGTATTCCCGGGCGAGGGTGATTTCGACCTGAAGAACTTCATGGAGCAGGTAGCCAAATCAGGTTATAACGGTCCAGTGTCGTTGGAGATTTTCAATGATGAATTCCGCGAGGCTGAGGTCGGCCGGACCGCGATCGATGGTCTACGCTCGCTGATTTGGTTGGCGGACAAAACTGCAACACGGGTGCCGGACTCACCGTTGGAATTACCGAAGCTGGCTGATGCTCAGTCACCACGGGGCTTTGACTTTGTGGAACTACGCACGGGGCGCCTGGGCGAAGTCACCAAGGCACTGCACCAACTGGGATTCCGTTTGGGTGGCTACCACCAGTCCAAACCAGACTTTCAAGCGTGGGTGCAGGGGGATGTTCGCATCATCGTGGAGGATGAAGGTTCCACCGGTGGCGCAACGGAGCTGACAGGCTTGGGTGTCATCGTGGATGATGCCACTGCTGCGGCAGAGCGTGCCACCGCGTTGAAAGCAACACCAGTTCCACGCATGACCGGGGAAGATGAAGAAGACCTACATCCAGTCTTTACCCCAGATGGATCTGAACTGTACTTTTGTGGACCAGGACAAACTGGCCGGGGAAGCACATGGATACCGGAGTTTGGTTTTGAACCCGATGAAACCAGTAGCTCGGAGACTTCTGACGTATTGATTAATTCTGTTCACCACATTGCTTTGGCGCAGCCACGGCATATGGCTGCGGAAACCCGTTTATTTTACTCTTCGGTTCTGGGTTTGGAACCAGCTGTGCCGGAGTTCATTCCGTCGCCAGCAGGTCTGGTGCACAAGCAGGCGATTGAAGGCGAGAATGTTTGCATCACAGTGTCGGCCGCTCCGGAAGGCTCTGAACAGGGTGGTTTCTTTGCTGAGCACTACCCGGAACACATCACTTTTGGCAGTGATGACGTCTTTGCAGTTGCACAACGCGCGGTGAGGCGTGGATTGAAGATGTTGCCCATTCCAGAGAATTACTATGATGACCTGGCAGCACGCTTCGGACTGGAACCGGGATTCATCACGAAGATTAAAGCACTCAATATTTGCTATGACCGCAGCAGCAATGGCGAATATCTGCACTTTTACACCGCGCCTTTGGGCAATACCTTCTTTGAGGTAGCTGAGGTTCGAGGGGACTACCGCGGTTTCGGCTGGGTAGATGAACCTATTCGCTTGGCCGCGCAATACCGCGCGCTGCGCGATGATGTCCGCGGAATCCCGCGCTAATTATTAAAAATCTTATTATTTGGAGGATCTACAACTATGACAGATAAAACTTTGCTGCTTGGTCTCATTGGTCACGGCATTGCCCAGTCCCGCACCCCGGGTATGCACGAAGCTGAAGGCTTAGCGCAAGGTATTCCTACCGTGTACCGCGTGATCGATACCGCCGAGGAACCAGCGAAGTCGTGGGCGCTGAAAGACATCCTGGATGCTGCGCGCACCTTGGGTTTTAACGGTCTCAACATCACCCACCCGCACAAGCAGGAAGTACTTGAGTTCCTTGATGAGGTAGATGAGCGCGCCGCGAAGATCGGCGCGGTCAACACCGTGGTCATCCGTGACGGCAAGTTCTACGGCTACAACACCGATGTCACCGGCTTTGGCCGTGGTTTGGAGCAAGGTCTTCCGGAAGCCAAGCTCGACAACGTTGTGCAGGTTGGCGCCGGTGGTGCTGGTAATGCCGTGGCACAGTCACTGATTGCAGCTGGCGTGAAGAACCTGTTTGTCGCTGACTTGGATCCAAAACGTGCACAAACCCTGGCAGAAACCGTGAAGGCAGCGGCCTCCGAAGACGTTGATTCTTTCACCATTACTGGTGTAGATATGGCCGATGTGGAGGGCTACATCACCAAGGCCGATGGCGTGGTAAATGGCGGATTCAACTGGTCGTCGCAACACCTCGATGACATGGAGGTGTGTGATGCTA